>ENA-UOYA01000542-UOYA01000542.1-activated-sludge-metagenome-genome-assembly--contig:-NODE-542-length-47569-cov-8.074925_pt1 | contig 47569 bp, 56 predicted proteins | sample MGYA00238163_ERZ764804 | MGnify/ENA primary metagenome ERZ764804 (study PRJEB28919, sample SAMN05720223) | activated sludge metagenome | isolation source: Anaerobic digester | place: Hong Kong...
TCGTCGAGCCACAGGTCGGAACCATTCGGGTCCGGCACCTCGGTCTCGGTTCCCCGGGTCAGCGTCGACGTCAGCTCACCGGTCTCCTTGTCGAGGCTGACGGTGGTGTAGCTGGCGTCGCCGATCCACGCCAGCACATCGGTCGTGCGACCGTATGCGGCGAACACCGTGCCGGGCCCCTGCACCGAGAGAGTCTGACTGCCCTCGAACGCGTTGAGGGTGTCGCCGTCGATGACCGTCACCGGCGACTCGGTGGTGACCACAGTGCTGAGCGCGACCTTGTCGGGCTCAGCGAAGATCGTGCGCTGGGCGATGCCGGCGACGATCATGACCGCGGCCACGACAAAACTGACTATTGCGAGAACAAACCGCACGAACTACTCCTTTCGTGCTGCCCGGCCGGCTCGTTACGAGCTGGCACCCTCCGCCGCTGGGTAGTCGGTCGCTCGCACTAGGGACGAGAGGAGGGGATCCCCTTCACTAGCGGGGAATGGCAACAACAAAGACGTTCAAGAATAGCCGACGGGCCCGCGTCGGGCCTAACCACAGCACTGGGAATGCACTGGGAATGACCACGCTAAACTTCTGACAGTCCCCCACCGCGCAAGGAGAAATCATGGCTGCCGACGACACCGATTTCGGGACTGAGATGCGCGGGTACAAGAAGGACGAGGTCGACCGCGCCATCCAGCAACTGCGTGGCGAACTCATCAAGGCCAACACCGATCGCGCCGAGTCGGCCAAGGAAGTCAAGCGCCTGCTGGCCGTCAACGAAGACCTGCAGGCCGAGCTCGACGAGACCGGCAGCCCCACCTATGCCGGACTGGGAACCAAGCTCGAGAACATGCTTCGCGTGGCCGAGGAGCAGTCCACTCGCCTCATCGCGCAGGCCGACATCGACGCGGAGAAGCTGCGCGCGAGCGCGCTGGCCGAGACCCAGGAGTTGCGATCCGAGGCCGCCAGCGCCGCCCAGAAGCTGACGGATGACGCGAACTCCCGCGCGGCGAAGCTCGTCGCGGATGCCACGCAGGAGGCCAACGAGCTGCTCACCCGCGCCCGCGCTGACGCGCAGCTCACCCTGCAGGACGCCCAGCGTGAGGCTGCCGCGCTCCGCGCTGCCGTGGCCACCGAGGCCGCCGAGGCCCGCTCCACTGCCGCCCGCGAGGCGGCGGCACTGCGCGCGGCGGCCGAGCACGAGGCAGCCGAGCTGAAGGTCACCGCCACCCGCGAGGCCGCTGAGGCGAGCGAGGCTGCGGCGCAGCTGGCCCGGGACTCCGAGCTGGGTCGGGCCAACTACGAGAACGAGAACGCGCGACTGCGCGCCGAACTCGCCCGTGACATCGAGCAGGGCAGAACCGACCTAGAGCGCGAGCTCGAAACCGGTCGCGCCCAGCTGGAAGCCGAGATCACCGCCGCGCGCGAGACTCTCGCCAACGAGACCGCGGCCGCGCAGGAGAAGCTCGCCAACGACACCGCGGCAGCGCAGGAGAAGCTCGCCAACGACACGGAGGCATCCCGCGCGAAGCTTCAGGCCGACACCGCCGCGGCCTGGGGCGCACTCAACGCCGAGACGGCATCGACCCGGGCCGCCCTCGAGGCCGAGACTGCGGCCGCCCGCGCCGAGCTGGAGGCTGAGACGACCGCCGCTCGCAACGACCTGGCCGCGCAGACCGCCGCCGCACAGGCGGCGCTCAACGCCGACATCGCGGACAAGCGCGCAGCACTCAACGCGGAGATCGCTGAGAAGCGCGCGGCCCTCGAGAACGAGGTGACCACCACCCGCGCCGAGCTGGCCCACGACGTCGAGAAGCAGCGCAGCGACCTTGCGCGAGACATCGCCCGGCAGCGCGCACAGCTGGCCAGCGAGACCGAGACGACACGGGCATCCCTCGCTCACCAGGCCGACGAGACGCGCACGACTCTCGAGCGCGAGGCCGAGGAGGCCCGCAACGCGCTCGAACTGGAGTTGAAGGCGCGCAGGGATCAGGCAGAGAAGGAGTTCCTGGCCCGCCACCAGGAGGCGACGGCGCAGACCCAGCAGTACCTCGACGAGGCCCAGGCCCAGCTCGCGGAGGCCGTGCGGCTTGCCGCCGAGAAGCGCGCCGAGGCCGACACGCTCGACACTGCGTCGAAGACCCAGGCACGCACGCTGCGGGAGTCGGCCGAGTCGCACTCGCGCCAGCTGCTCGAGAACGCGGAGTCCCGGTCGAAGGCGATCATCGCCGACGCCGAGAAGCGCAGCGCACAACTCGTGCAGGATGCCGAGGAGCGGCTCACCAAGATCAAGCAGGAGCGCGACACGGTCGCGGGGTACTTCGAGAACCTTCGCGGGGTGCTGCAGCAGGCTGAAGAGGCGGTCTCCGAATGAAGATCCAGAATTCCTTCCGCGTCGGCCTCCTGGGCGGCCTCGGTGTCATCGTCGCGATCGCGATCGGTGCCACGATCGGCTCGCTGGCGACGATCATCACCTACGTCGGCGCCGCGCTGTTCCTCGCGCTCGGACTCGACCCGCTGGTCAGCTGGTTGGAGAAGCACAAGTTCCCTCGACCGCTGGCGATCGTCACCGTGCTGGTCGGCGTGCTGGGCGTGTTCGCCGGGCTCATCTTCGCGATCATCCCCGTGATCAGCGAGCAGGTGCAGAACGCGATCAAGACGATTCCCGGGCTGATCAGCGGATTCAACGACGGAAGCATCTTCACCAACATCCAGGATGCCCTTCCCTGGGTGAACGTGCAGCAGGTCGTTGACGGCCTTCAGGCGTGGGTGAAGACGCTCGACTTCGCCCAGCTCGGCGGCGGCGTGCTCACCGTGGGGCTCGGGATCGCCAGTGGCATCACCGGTGCCGTGGTCGTCATCATCCTTATGATCTACTTCGTGTCGTCGCTCACGAGCCTCAAGCGCGGGCTGTACCGGCTGGTCCCTGCCTCACGGCGTCCGAAGTTCATCGACCTCGCTGAGCAGATCAGCACTGCCGTCGGTCGCTACGTGATCGGACAGGTCTCGCTGGCCCTCGTCAACGGAATCCTGTCGTTCATCGTGCTGACGCTTGTGCTGCCGCTGTTCGGGCTGAACATCAAGTACTCCGCGCTGCTCGCCTTCATCGCCTTCCTCGGCTCACTGATCCCGCTCGTGGGAACCGTCTCCGGTGCCGCGGTCATCACGCTGCTGGTGGCCCTGTTCAATGGCTTCCCCGCGGTGCTCGTGGTGGCGATCTACTACATCGTCTACATGCAGGTCGAGGCGTACGTGCTCAACCCGCGCATCATGGCGACGGCTGTGAAGGTTCCCGGGGCGATCGTCGTGATCGCGGCTCTCGCTGGAGGAACTCTGCTGGGTATCCTCGGCGCACTGATCGCGATCCCGGTCGCAGCAGCGATTCTGCTCGTGGTCAACCAGGTGTTCGTGCCTCGGCAGGAAGAGCTCTAGACCCGATCACCGCAGCCCGATCACCGCAGTTCGATCACCGCGGTCTCGATCAGCGCAAGCTCGATCAGCCTTCCCAGGTGCGCGGTAGTGGCAGCACATCGGGGTTCAGGCGCGCCACGATCTCGGTGAGCACGCGGTAGGTCTGCTCCTCGCCGACCCAGAGGTGCTTGCCGCCTTCAACGGCGACGAACTCGGTCTCGGGCACGGCGGCGAACCGCTCGGCGGCCTGGGCGGGGCGCAGGTAGTCGTCAAGCTCGGGAATCACAGCCACGAGTCGCTTGCCGCTACCGGCCCATGCGGCGAGTTCTGCCGGTGTCGTGCGGTGCAGCGGGGGCGACAGCAGGATCGCGCCCTCGATCGGATGCTCGAGTCCCCACTTGAGCGCGACCTCGGTGCCGAACGACCACCCCACGATCCACGGGTGCGGAAGGCCACGAGACTGCACGAGGTCCATCGCTGCGGCCAGGTCGTGTTGCTCGTCGAGCCCGTGACCGAACTCGCCCCCTGAGGTTCCCCGCGGCGATGTGACCCCACGGAAGTTGAACCTCAGCACGGCGATGTCGGCGAGTGCGGGCAGGCGGGCCGCGGCCTTGCGGATGATGTGCGAATCCATGAAGCCGCCGGCGGTGGGCAGCGGATGCAGCGCCACCAGAGTTGCGACCGGCGGTGAGAGTTCGGGCAGGCTCAACTCCCCCACCAGGGTCAGCCCGTCGCTGGTCTCCAGCTCGACATTCTCCCGCCGGGCGGGCAACTCGATGCCGCCGCGGATCTCCACCGCCGTCACGGACGGATCTTCCAGCAGTGCGTGTGCCAGTGCCGGCGGGCCGCGAGGTCGTCGGCTTCGCCCATCAGCCCGTCCGCTCGCCACGCCACGATGTGGGCCGTTCCCGGGGCGATCTCGAGGCTGCAACCGGGGCAGGTGTAGACCTTGGTTGAGCTGGATGCCGCGAGCGGCTGAACATTCCACAGGCCGTCGCGACGCGGCTCGGTGTGCATCCGCCCCAGTAATGCTCGGCTGAGGTCGACTTCGGTGACCGCCTCGGCGTCCGGGCGGCGGCCGCGGGGACGATTCGAACGAGGCATGAGACCAGTCTACGAGCGTGAATCGGAGGGACGGCGTCAGGCGCCGCCGGGGTTGTCGATCTGCTCGAGTCTGGTCTCCTCGAGGTCGAGCATCGCCTGCGCGCGAATGAGGATCCGGGAGGGGTATCGGCCGGCCGACCTGGCCTCCAGCAGCGCCTCTCGCTCAGCACGGAGCACCTCCCGGCGCAGAGCGCGATACTGGCGCTGGGGAGACACGGGACTCGTGGGGGTGCGTTCCACCCGCTCCCACGCCGACTGGGCACGCAGGAGGGTATCGCTGCGCACCCGCTCCAACACGTGCTCGTCGATCATCTGGCCCTCCGGCAGCTCGAGACTGGGGCTCTCAATCGCGGCCAGTCCGGACTCCGCGAGTTCGTCGAGCAGTCCGGCGAGCTCACGACTGTCGGCGACCGCATCCGCCCCACGGATGCCCGTCAGCCTGATCAGCCACGGCAGGGTACCGCCCTGCAGCAGTAGCGTCACGACCGCAACCGTGAACGCGATGAGCACCAGCTGGGGTCGGTAGGGTGTCGTGTCCGGCAGGGACTGGGCGGCCGCGAGCGTGACGACCCCGCGCATCCCGGACCACCCGAGAATCACACCGCCCCGCCAGCCCAGGCCCTCCGCCTGCAGCTGGGCAAGATCCTGCCCTCGACGCTCGTGGATGGCCTCCGCTCGTTGTTGCCGCCTGACTCCTCGGGCGCTCACATCGCTCCTGCGCCGGAACTGATCGAGGAACTCGCCGAAGCGGGTCTGGGCCCGCTCGGCCCGGCGCAGCTCGGCTCGGAGCAGCAGGAGCACGGGTCCGACGAAGAGGAAGCGGATCACGATGACGACCGCGGTCATCAACACCCCGAGCACGACGGCGAGCCCCGCACTCAGATCGTCCTGGATGACGCTCGAGATCAGCCCCGAGATCTGCACTCCCATGAGCAGGAAGACGCCGTTCTCGAGCACGAACTGCAGCGTGCGCCAGTTGAGCCGCTCGGCGACGCGCGCCTGCGCCGAGAACCGGCGTGCCCCGTGATGGCCCGAGTACAGCCCAGCGACGACCACGGCGAGCACTCCCGACGCCCCCACGAACTGAGTGGGGATGAACGCGATGAACGGCACGGCGAAGGAGATGGCGGTGTCCAGAAGCGGATCGGTGATCTTCGAGCGCACCCAGACTGTGACGAATCCCACGGCGAGCCCGATCGCCGCGGCCACGGCGACAGCGAAGAGGAAGTCACCAGCGACATCCCAGAACGAGACGGCGGATGCCGTGGCGGCGATCGCCGACCGCAGCAGAACCAGCGCGGTCGCATCGTTGACCAGGCTCTCGCCCTCCATGATCGTCACCAGTCGCGGCGGAAGTCCGAACTTCTTGCCCAGCGCCGTTGCCGCGACCGCGTCGGTGGGGCTGATGACCGCGCCGATCGCGATGGCCGCCGCCAGTGACAGCTGCGGGAAGATCAGGTAGAGCAGGTAGCCCGTCACTGCGGTGGTCACGATGACGAGCCCCACGCTGAGTGCGGAGATGGTGCTGAAGTTGCGACGGAAGTCGACGACGGGGACCGTGATGGATGCCGCGTACAGAATCGGTGGCAGCAGCCCGAGCAGGATCAGCTCATGTGGCACCGACGTGGGTGCGCCCGGGATGTAGCTGAATCCGACGCCGACGACGATGAGTACGAGAGGGGCTGCAATGCCCAATCGAGCACTGAACGCACCGGCGGCAACGATCGTGACCAGCCCGATGACCCCGTACACACCGAGCTGCAGCAACTCCATCCGGCCAGCGTAGTGGCCGTCGATGCCACGCTCAGACCCGGCTGGCTAGTACCAGCCCTTCTCCTCCGAGTGGCCCCACGCACCGCAGGGGGTGCCGTAGCGGTCGGTGATGTAGCCGAGACCCCAGGTGATCTGGGTGGCCGGGTTGGTGGCCCAGTCGTCGCCGGCCGACGCCATCTTCTCGCCAGGCAGGGCCTGCGGGATGCCGTAGGCACCGCTCGACGAGTTGTGCGAGTAGGCGTTCCAGTTCGACTCACGGGTCCACAGTGCGACGAGGCAGCTGAACTCGGTCATGTCCCAGCCGCGGGCGAGCACCATCTCCAGGGCAATGGCCTGCGCCGACCCCGCATCAGGAATGCCCACCGCTGGCGCGGTTGGCGCGACCCGTATCTCGCTCACACTGAACGCATCCCGCTCGGCCGACAGGGAGTAGTCACCAGCGACGTCGACCGACTGGGTCTCACCGCTGCGCTGCGGGCCTGTGGCGGCGTAGGTCGAGCCGGTGGGGGGCGGGGCGAGGGTCACGGCGAGGAAGGCGAATGTGACGAAGGTGGCGAAGGCAGGAAGGGACCACGGGGCGCGCCGATGGCGCCCAGAAACGTCTCCGCCCTCGCTCTTGAGCTGGGCACGGAGTTCGATCGCCCGCGTGCTTATCCCCACAGTTGCATGATTTTAGCCCATGGGCCTGTCAGAGCCCCGGGAGGCCGTTCGGTCGGGTCAGCGCACCGCGAGCATGACGTCGATGACCGCGTCGAGCAGGAGGTCCACCTGCTGCTCGTTGTAGCCGCGCTTCTTCGATCCGAAGACGACCGTGCGAACGTGGTCGACGCTCATCGGCTTGCCAGCCTGGAAGTAGCCCACGAGACGGTTGGTGAACGCATCCACGTCCTTGGGGCTGTACCCCGTCGTGAACGGGCCGACCCGGTTGAACCGCTGCCCCTCGGGGCGGGCAAGCCGATCGATGATCTCCTGTGCCGAGCTGCGCGCCTGCGCGTACCACGCGGCATCCCCGGTCGTCGCGAATGCGCGCTCGCGCTCGCGGGCCGCGAAGGCGTCCTCGAGACGCTCGAGGGCGGCATCCACATGGCTGGTCGAATAGCCACCCTTCTGCAGGGCGAAGGCGGTCCGACGGATGCTCGCGGCGGTCACAACGCCGAGATCGCCCCGGTCGGCCGTGTAGGCGCGACGGGCCTCCTCGAGGAAGTCCTCGACCTGGTCGACGTTGTAGCCGGGTTTCGACTTGCGGGCGCGCGGGAAAGTTGTGCTCACCCGACTATCTTGCCCTACGTTGCCTGAGGGCCGTGTCAGCGTGAGCGCGGGCTCACGCGAAGATCAGGAACAGCGCGTAGGCGGCAGCGGCCGACAGCAGCGCCGAGTCGACACGGTCGAGGAAACCGCCGTGGCCGGGAAGCCAGGTCGAGATGTCCTTGATGCCCAGGTCGCGCTTGATCAGCGATTCGGCGAGATCGCCCGAGGTCGCCGTCGCGACGATGGTGACCGCGAGGATCACGCCCACCCACCAGGGCTGGTGAAGCATGAAGATCGACAGCAGCACGCCGGCGATCACGGCAGCCGCGACCGATCCTGCGAACCCCTCCCAGGTCTTCTTGGGGCTGATCGTCGGTGCCATCGGGTGCTTGCCGAATGCGACACCCGTCGCGTACGCACCGGTGTCGACCGCGACCACAACGATCAGGAAGGCCAGCGTCCACCACTGGCCACCGTCCTGCGCCGTGAGAAGCACGGTGAAAGCGCCCATGAACGCGACGTAGGCCATGATGAAGGCGCCCGCCGCCAGGTCCTTGAGAAGCTCGATCGGCGCGACCCGGTGGCTCGGGCGAGCCAGCTCCACGATGCGCCAGATCGACAGAAACGCGATGCCCGCGAGGGTCACGTACCAGTGGCCGGCGTCCAGCCAGTAGAACGAGGCCGGCACGAGCGCGACCGCGACAATGACCGTGGGCAGGCGGGGCACATCCCGGCCGGCGAAGCGCAGCGCACTGGCCAATTCGTAGCTGGTGAACCCGATGAGGGCCGCCGCGAAGACCATGTAGAGCTCTTTGACGAGCACGAGGCTGACCAGCAGGGCTCCGCCGAGAATGAGCCCGACGGCGATCGCGCGAATGAGGGGGCGGCCGGTGCGCGCGTTGATCTTGTCGTTCGTCGCGCGAACCTGGGCCTCGAAGTCGGACGCCATCAGACCTCGAGCAACTCGGCTTCCTTGCGCTTGACAGCGTCGTCGATCGCGTCGACGTGCTGCTTGGTGGTGGCGTCGAGTTCCTTCTCGGCGCGGGAGATCTCGTCCTCGCCGACCTCCTTGAGGGAGTCGAGGTCGTCCTTCGCCTTGCGACGGATGTTGCGGATCGCCACGCGCGCCTGCTCCGCCTTGTCGCGCACCAGCTTCACGAACTCCTTGCGGCGCTCCTCGTTGAGCTCGGGCAGCGTCGCGCGGATGACGGCGCCGTCGTTGCCGACGCTGGCGCCGAGGTGCGAGGCACCCGCGATGGCCTTCTCGATGTCCTTGAGGGCCGACTTGTCGAATGGGGTGATGAGCAGTGTGCGGGCCTCCTGATTGACCATGGAGGCAAGCTGCGCAAGCGGGGTCGGCGTGCCGTAGTAGTCGACGAGCACCTTCTGGAACAGGGCCGGGTTCGCTCGTCCGGTGCGCACCGTCGCGAAATCGTCCTTAGCGGCCTCGACGGCCTTGCCCATCTTGTCCTTGGCTTCGGCCAATACGTCGCTGATCACGGCAACTCCCTTGTGTCGAACCCAAGTTTAGAGGTCTAGTTGGAAACGAGAGTGCCGATCCGGTCGCCGCGAATCGCCTTGGTGACATTGCCCGCCGGCTCCATTCCGAAGACCACCATGGGCATCGAGTTGTCCATGCACAGGCTGAAGGCGGTCGAGTCCACGACCTTGAGTCCCTGAACCAGCGCCTCCTGGTAGGTGACGTGCTCGAGCTTGGCTGCGTCGGAGTTCTTGCGCGGATCGGCGTCGTACACACCGTCGACACCGTTCTTGGCGACGAGCACGACATCAGCGTCGATCTCCAGGGCGCGTTGGGCGGCGACGGTGTCGGTGGAGAAGTAGGGCAGACCGGCACCGGCTCCGAAGATCACGACGCGCCCCTTCTCGAGGTGCCGCTCCGCACGACGGGGGATGTACGGCTCGGCGACCTGGGTCATCGCGATGGCCGACTGCACGCGTGTGGCGGCCCCCGCCTGCTCGAGGAAGTCCTGGAGGGCGAGCGCGTTCATCACGGTGCCGAGCATTCCCATGTAGTCGGCGCGGCCACGGTCCATTCCGCGCTGGCTGAGTTCGGCGCCCCGGAAGAAGTTGCCGCCGCCGACGACGATCGCGACTTCGACACCCTCAGCGGATGCCGCGGCGATCTCCTTGGCGAGCGACGAGACCACATCGGGGTTGACTCCCAACGAGCCCCCGCCGAACGCCTCACCGGAGAGCTTCAGGAGCACCCTTCTCTTCTTGTCCTCGGACATGCGCTCCCTCTCTCGTGCGGCCCCTCCAGCGTATTCGGTGTGCGCGGTTTGCGACGCCGCGATTCATCAACAATGGTTGACACCGCGCGAGCCGTCAACCATTGTTGATGCATGTCCGAGATTGAGAACATTCCGACGCCCGACGATCCGGATGACGGCTTCGCCGCTGTCGTGTCATTGCGCCGACTCGCTGCGACTATCGAGCGCGCTAGCGTCGACCGGGCACTCGAGGCTGGCTGGACGTGGGCCGACATCGGCCAAGCGCTCGGCATTTCAGCCCAGGCCGCCCATAAGCGGCTATCGCCCGAGCGCCGCACCCCCTCCTGAACCCCGACACTCCCGAAAGGAACCCATGCCCCTCCGCACCGCCCTCCAGGACACCCGACTGATCGCCGCCCTCCTCACCACCGCCGAGCAGGAGGCGCGCGCCCTCGGCGACGCCGAGCCCGGCGCCGAGCACCTGCTTCTCGCCGCGCTGCTCGTGAACGACCCGTCGGCGCGCGAAGCGCTCGCCACTCTCGCGGCGGTGGACGCCGCAGCCGTGCGCTCTGCTATCGTCGCCGTGCATTCGGACTCCCTTGCCGATCTCGGCGTCGCCGCCCCCCAGCTCGACCCCGCCCTGCCGCCCGCCTCCGGCGCCTACCGGAGCGAGGTCTCGGCGCAGGAGGTGTTCCAGCGCGCTCGGATCCTCGCGCGCCGCTCGCGCAGCGGCCTGCGCAGCGCCCACGTGCTGCGGGCCGCCGCCGAGCGCGAACGCGGAACCGTTGCCCGGCTTCTGGCGTCCCTCGCCTTGGAGCGGGACGCCGTGCTGGCCGCCGCAGCCGCGGCGGTGCCCGACTGAGGGCCGCGATCCTCGGCACGGCGACGGCCGCCGTGATGATGCTGCTCAGCGGGTCACGCCGGACCGCTGGACGGCGATGGTCATCACCTGAAATTCCACGGAATCCACGGTGCGGCCGATCGGCAAGGGATTGATCGACGCCTGGGGCCGGGGCCTTGTGCATTTCGTCTGTCCACGGATAGTCTGTGCGTAGATTATATACCGAGAGGAACCCCATGTGGACCACCGCCGTCACCGCCGACACCGACCTACCCCGGGCAGCCGTCTGGGCGGCCCTGGAGGCACTCCATCGCGGAGAGCTGAGCTATCCGGGTGCCGACGTGTTCGAACTGCACGGACCGTTCGCGGTGGGAACCGAACTCGACGTGACGCCCGAGGGGCAGGACACCTTCCGCTCGGTCATCATCGAGCTCGTGCGGGGCGAGCGGTACGCCGACCGCACCGAGTACGAGGGCCTCAGCCTGCTGTTCCGTCACACCCTTGCTGACACCCCCACCGGCACCCGTGTGACCCACGAGCTCGAGATCGACGGGGCGGGGGCCGATGAGGTCGGTCCCGAGCTCGGCCCGCAGATCAGTGGCGACTTCGGCGCGGCGCTCGAGGCGCTGTTCCGCGAGGCCGCGAGAATGACCGCGTGACCCGCTTCGAGAACGGCCCCGGCGAGAGCCCCGGCTTCCTGCTGTGGCACACGACCATGCGCTGGCAGCGGTCCATGGCGGCAGCCCTTCACCCGCTCGGGCTCACCCATGTGCAGTTCGTGCTGCTCGCGAGCGCCTGGTGGATGTCCGCCGGAGCTCCCCCGAACCAGGTGCGTCTGGCTGCCCAGGCGGGCACCGACATCAAGATGACCTCCGAGGTGATCGCGCGGCTGGAGGCCAAGGGGCTCGTCACCCGTGAACCCGATCCGGCGGATGCGCGCGCCAAGATCGTCGCCGTCACCGATGCCGGGGCAGAACTCGCGCAGCGCGCGATCGCCATCGTCGAAGACGCCGACGCCGAGTTCTTCGGCCGGGCGAACACCGCAGCGGTGGTCACTGTGCTGCGCACGCTCGGCGATGCCGAGCAGATGCCCGCGCCCGGACCGCGCGGCAGCTAGCCCCGCGCGGCGTGAGCCGCGGCATCCCGAACGCAACAACGCCCCGCCGGTCTCGTGACCTGCGGGGCGTTGTTGGTGAAGCTGGGAGCCTAGGCGCCGACCTTGAAGCGGGCGAAGCCCGTGACCTTCAGTCCGGCATCCGAGAGGACCTTGCCCACGGAGACCTTGTTGTCCTTGGCGTAGTCCTGGTCGAGCAGGGCGACCTGCTTGAAGAACGCGGCCACGCGACCCTCGACGATCTTCGGGAGGGCGGCCTCGGGCTTACCCTCGCCGCGGCTGATCTCCTCGACGATGCGACGCTCGTTCTCGACCGTCTCGGCCGGAACCTCGTCGCGCGTCAGGTACTGCGGGTCGGCGAACGAGATGTGCTGCGCAACCGAGCGGATGGTCTCGGCGTCGTCACCCTCGAACGCAACCACGACACCGACCTGCGGAGGCAGGTCCTTGCTGGTGCGGTGCAGGTAGACGGCGAACTTGTTGCCGGGGATACGCGCGAGGCGACGCAGCTCGATCTTCTCGCCGAGGATCGCGGCCTCGTCGGAGATGAGCGACTCGACCGTGCCGTTGCCGGCCTTGGCGGCGAGCGCGGCATCCACAGTCTCGGCGCCCGAGTCGGCGAGAGCCTGGAGCACGGCGTTGCCGAGCGCGATGAACTTGTCGCTCTTGGCCACGAAGTCGGTCTCGCAGGCGAGCTCGATCAGCGTGGTCGCGGTCGCCGACTCGACAGCGGCGACAAGGCCCTCGCTGGTGGAGCGGTCGCTGCGCTTGGCGTTGGACTTCGCACCCTTGAGACGCAGGATCTCGGTGGCCTTCTCGAGGTCACCACCCGCCTCAACGAGGGCGTTCTTGCTGTCGACCATGCCGGTGCCGAGGCGCTCGCGCAGGGTCTTGAGGTCTTCGAGGCTGAAATCTGCCACGGTGTGGGTCCTAACTGGGTTGGAGTGAACTACTTGGCAGCGGGCTACTTGGCAGCGGGCTTCTTGGCCGCGGGCTTCTTCTCGTCGGCAGTGGCCTCGGCCTCGATCTTGGCCTCGGTCGCCTCGTCAGACTCGACGTGGTGCTCGGGAACGACGGTCGCGTCTGCGGCGGCCTCGTGCTCGGCGACGAGCGCGTCGGCGTCGTTCTCCTCGACGGGAACCTCGGCGGCGATGACCTCGGCGACAGCCGCGGCATCCGGCGTACCGGAGATCTCACCGTCGACGGCCTCGATCTTCTCGGCCTCAGAGACGGGGGTCTCCGACGCCTGGAGAAGCTCGGCTTCCCACGCGGCCAGGGGCTCGACCTCGGCGCCCTCTTCGGGCTTCTGGTGACGCTGGATCAGACCCTCGGCGGCGGCGTCGGCGATGATGCGGGTGAGCAGGCCCACCGAGCGGATCGCGTCGTCGTTACCCGGGATCGGGTACTGAACCTCGTCGGGGTCGCAGTTGGAGTCCAGGATCGCGATGACCGGGATGCCCAGCTTGTGCGCCTCGTCGATGGCGAGGTGCTCCTTCTTGGTGTCGACGACCCAGATGGCGCTCGGGGTCTTCGTGAGGTTGCGGATACCACCGAGCGACTTGTGCAGCTTGTCGAGCTCGCGCTTCTTGATGAGCAGTTCCTTCTTGGTGAAGCCGCTCTTGGCGCTGTCCTCGAAGTCGAGCTCCTCGAGCTCCTTCATGCGCGCGAGGCGCTTGGACACGGTGGTGAAGTTGGTGAGCAGTCCACCGAGCCAGCGCTGGTTGACGTAGGGCTGGCCGACGCGGGTCGCCTGCTCGGAGATGGTGTTCTGGGCCTGCTTCTTGGTGCCCACGAAGAGGATGGTGCCGCCGTGTGCGACGGTCTCCTTGACGTAGTCGTAGGTCTTGTCGATGTAGGCCAGCGACTGCTGCAGGTCGATGATGTGGCTGCCCGAGCGCTCGGTCAGAATGAAGCGCTTCATCTTCGGGTTCCACCGACGGGTCTGGTGTCCGAAGTGGACGCCGCTGTCGAGCAGCTGGCGGATTGTGACTACGGCCATGGCCGTGCTCCTTCTCGGCACACGCGTGTTTTCACCGCGATGCGCCTATTCTCAGTTGTTCTCCGCGACCGGTCGGCCGCGAACCTGGTGTCCGCGCACACGTCCACCCCGGTTTCCCGGGGACTGATGGGGTGTGGGCCACGCTCTGCTGAGCGGCGCTCCCGAAAGGAGCTGTAGACACGCGTAGTCACCCCGGTTGCCCGGAGTGCTTCGAAAATAGTACCACCGCTCCCCCTCGGGCGGCACTCACGACCGGTTCTCCCCCGATGCCGCGCGCTACGCAGGTCGAGACGGTGCGTGCACAGATGATCGGTGGATGCTCCGCGCCCTCGTCCTGGCCACCGCGCTGCTCCTGGCGCCGCTGTGCCTCCACAGTCTGTCCGCCGCGACCGAGGCCGGCTCATGGCGCTGGCCCGTCGACCCACCTCGTTCGATCGCCCGGGTATATCTCGCCCCCGCCACCCCGTACTCGACGGGACACCGGGGAGTCGACATCCGGGCGCCCGAGGGCACCCTCTACGCCCCGGCCGACGGGGTCGTGCACTTCGCGGGAACCGTGGTCGACCGTCCGGTGCTCTCGATACGTCACGGCGAGGGTGTCATCTCGAGTTACGAGCCGGTGGTCGCCACCGTCGCCCAGGGTGATCCGGTCGTGCGCGGGCAGGTGATCGGGCGCATCCTGCCGGGACACTGCGCCGAGACATGCGTGCACGTGGGCGTTCGCGTCAACGGCGACTACGTATCACCGTTGGCGTGGTTCGGAGGCATCCCCGCGTCGGTGTTGCTGCCGACCCGGGTAAGCGCCGGTGCCGCTGCGCGCGGGAGGTCGGAGCTGCCGCAGACCCCGCGCCGGTCAGCTGCCGGAGCCGGTGGTGCGCACCTCCGCGGCAACGGTCATCGGGCGACCCGGCCACCAGAAATTCTCGCCGGTGATGAACGCGAGCGACGGCACGATCACCGTGCGCACCAGGAGGGTGTCGAGCAGCACACCGATGCAGACAATGATTCCGATCTGTGTGAGCGTGATCAGCGGCAGCACTCCGAGCACGGCGAACACGGCGGCGAGCAGGATGCCCGCGCTCGTGATCACGCCACCGGTCGACGACAGGGCGCGAATCATGCCGGTACGGGTGCCGAACTCACGCGTCTCCTCCCGGGCGCGCGTGACGAGGAAGATGTTGTAATCCACGCCGAGCGCTACAAGGAACAGGAAGCTGAACAGCACCACGTTGGTGTCGATCGCGGGGAACCCGAAGACCGACTGGAACAGCAGCCAGCTGGCACCGAGGCTCGCGAAGAACGAGGCCACCACCGTCGCGAGCAGCAGCACGGGAGCCACGAGCGCCCGCAGCAGCAGCACGAGCACCAGGAACACGAGCGCGAGAATCAGCGGGATGACCAGATCCTGGTCGGCGGTCTGCGCGCGCGTCACGTCCAGACTCTGGGCGTCGAGTCCGCCGACGATGGCGTCGGCACCGTCGATGTCGTGCATGGCGGCGCGGAGGGCCTCGATGGCGGCGAAGGACTCGGGGGTCTCGGCCGCGGCATCCAGAACCACATTGACCTGGGTGATCGTGCCGTTCGTCTCGCCGACGGTGGCGGAGTCGACGCCGTCGACAGTCTCGGCGACCGAGGCGACCTTGTCGGCGTAGTCGGCGTTAGTGATGACCGCGGCGGGCGAGCCACTGCCGGCCGAGAACGCGTCGGCGATGATGTTCTGGCCGACGACGGCCTCAGGCACCGAGGTGAAGCGCTCGGTCTGCGAGAGGCCGACCTTGATCTGCGTGGTGCCGAGGGCGAGCGAGCCGAGGATGACGGCACCGACGATCGCGACGACCACGGGCTTCTTCGACACGAGCACACCCAGGCGGTGCCACACGCCGCGGTCCATGCTGCCCTCGCTGCCGAAGCGCGGAACATAGGGCCAGAACAGTCCGCGTCCGAACAGCACGAGCGCGGCCGGCAGCACGAAGAGGGCGAAGAGCATCGCGATCACGACACCGGTCGCACAGGCGATGCCGAGGGCACGGTTGCCCTCGAGCTGGGCGAAGACGAGGGTGAGCAGGGCGAGCGTGACGGTGCTGCCGCTCGCGATGATCGCGGGGCCGGCGCCGCGGAGGGCGCGGGCCATGGCGTCGCGACGATCCTCGTGCAGGCGCAACTCGTCCCGATAGCGGGCGATCAGCAACAGGGCATAGTTGGTGCCGGCGCCGAAGACGAGCACCGACAGGATGCCCGTTACCGAGGCATCCAGGGTGATGCCAGCGAGCGCGGCGACCCGGGTCGCGGCGATGCTCGCGAGGCCGTCGGCGGTTCCCACGACGACCAGCGGCACCAGCCAGAGCCACGGGCTGCGGTAGGTGATGAGCAGCAGAACCGCAACGACGATCACTGTCGTCAGCAACAGCGTGAAATCAGCACCCTTGAAGACGGCGGCAACGTCGACGGCGAAGCCCTCGGCACCGGTGAGCAGAGCGGTCAGCCCGCTCGGAAGGTCTGCGTTGGCGGTGGTGCGAAGCTCCTCGGCGCGGTCGGCTTGCGCCGCAACATCCTCGATGATCTCCAGCGGCACGACGACCAGGGCTGCAGTGCCGTCGTCGGAGACCGTGGGCGGCGGCACGAAGTCGTCCTTCGAGAGCCCCGCCAGGTCGGATGCCGCTGCGGTGACCGCCTCGATGTCGGCATCGGTCAGCTTCGCGCCGTCGCGACTGAAGACGAGAAGGGCGCTGGTCGAATCCGCGCTCGGCAGGTCTTCCTGGGCCGCGGCGACTCGTGCCGACTCGGCGGACGCTGGCAGACCGATGCCCGGTGACGTGTCGCTTGTCGCACCCGAGCCGACGGCGAAGACAGCCCCGGCAGCGAGGAGGAATGTCACGAGCACGATCCATGACGTGCGACGACCGGTGATGAAGGAGGTGAGGCGGTGCATGACTCTCTAACTTCTCTAGTAGCTAACTAATCTAGGAACATAGCGGTAAAGTGGCAGTCATGACAACCGAGCGGCCCGGACAGCGGATGACGGCCCGCGCGCCGACAGCGCTGCTGCGGGACATCCTCGACGTCACGGGCGAATTCGAGGCGCACGTCGGGCGCGAACTCGACGTCAACCCCACGGACCTGCAGGCCATGGAGCACCTGATCTCCAGCGGTCCGCTCTCGCCCACGGAGCTCGCGCGGCGCCTCGGAATCAGCACCGCGGCGGTGACGGCAGTCGTCGATCGCCTGGTCGCTGTCGACCATGTGAGCCGGGCGAAGCATCCCACCGATCGTCGCGGTGTGCTCGTCGTGCCGGCCCCCAATTCGGTCGCGAAAGCAATGAGCACCCTTATGCCGATGATCATGGGCATCGACCGGGTGCTCGATGACTTCAGTGCGGCCGAGCAGGCGACCATCGCCGCGTACCTCGAGCGTGTTCTCGAGGTCTACCGCGCTCAGCTGCCGTCCGACTGACGCAGCGGCCGCGGGGCGAGTCAGGCGCGGGGATGCGCCGTGCGATAACTCTCGCGCAGTCGCTCCGTCGAGACGTGGGTGTAGAGCTGGGTGGTCGCCAGGCTCGCATGGCCCAGCATCTCCTGCACTCCGCGCAGGTCGGCGCCCCCGTCGAGCAGGTGGGTCGCCGCGGTGTGCCGCAGCGTGTGCGGACCCGACGGCCCCGACCCCGGCACCGTGTCGAGCAGTTTCGACACCAGTTCGTACACGGTGCGGCTCGTCAGGCGCTGCCCCTTCGCGCCCACGAAGAAGGCGGTCGGATGCTCGGCAAGAGCATCGCGCACCCGCAACCACTCCCCCAAAGCGCGCTTCGCCGGCACCCCGAATGGCACCACACGTTCCTTCGAGCCCTTGCCCAGCACGCGGACCGTCAGGCGTGCCAGATCCACGTCGCCGAGGCTCAGCCCCGTCAGTTCGCTGACGCGCAGGGCCGAGGCGTAGAGCAACTCGATGATCGCGCGATCCCGGATCGCGACGGGATCACCGGTGTCGGCGCGTTCGGCGACCCGGTCGAGGATGCCGCCGATCTGCTCGCGCGTGAGCACCCGCGGCAGGTGGTGGTCGCTCTTGGGCGCCCTCAGGCGGGTGGCGGCATCCGTCGGGGAGGCCTTCGTGCGAGCGAGCCAGGCGGTGAAGCTGCGGGCGGCAGCGGCGCGGCGCGCCAGACTCGACTTGGCGAGACCCGCTTGCGACGAGCGCCACAGCCAGTCCCGCAGCAGTTCGAGGTCGAGATCCTGTGACTCGGCGGCCCCGCGCTCGGTGGCGAAGTCGACCAGTTGCGACAGGTCGCTGCGGTAGGAGCGCACCGTGTGGGGGCTGAATCCGCGGTCGGCCGCGAGGTAGCTCGCGAAGTCGTCGGCGGCGCGGGTGAGGTCCACGTGACCATGGTGGCCCGTGGGGGCGGCGCTGGATGCTACGGCGACGCGTGTCTCGCGATCCGCCGGTCATCCCCGCCTCATCTCCGGCATCACCACTGCCGGATCGGCGCCACCATCCCCTGCCCTAACGGCCCCGCTAACCGTTGCTCGACACCTCGGCCGAGTTGAACGTCGACGACTTCTTGGAGAACGTCTCGATGCGCTCCTCGGGGGTCATCGCCTCGATCTGCGCCCAGGCTCCCGCCGGGAATCCAGACACTTCGGTCGTCGCGCCGATGGGCACGATCGAGTGCACGAGCTGCTTGTCGTAGACGTGCACGATGTTCACCGACTGACCGAAGTCGACGCCCGAGAGCAGACGGTCCTCGGCGCTCAGATCGAGCGTGTAGCAGGTGGCCGACGCGACCGACACCGGGATGCCCGCGAAGGTCGAGTGCGTCGAGTAGTGCAGGTGCCCCGCGAGTATGCCGCGCACGTCGGACCCCTCAAGCACCGCCGCCAGCTTGTGCTGGTCGAACAGCTCGAGCATGCCCATCGCCTCGAGCAGCGGCGTGGGGATCGGCGGGTGGTGCACCGCGAGCAGGGTGCCGTGCGGGGCCGGGCTGGAGAGCACGTCGGCGAGCCAGTCGAGCTGATCGTCGGTGACCTCGCCGTGGTGATAGCCGGGCACGGTCGTGTCGAAGGAGATGATGCGCAGTCCGTTGATGTCGTAGACGCGGTCCTGCGGCGCGTCCGATTCCTGATCGAACAGCAGTCGGGAGTAGTCGCCACGTTCGTCGTGGTTGCCCATCACCCAGATCACCTGGGCGTTCATGCGGGCGGCGGCGGGTTCGACGAGTTCGCGCAGGCGCAGGTAGGCGTCCGGCTCACCGAGGTCGGCCAGGTCACCGGTGAAGACGATCGCCTCCGGCTTGGCGATGGATCGCTCCAGCTGGGCGAGCGCCTGGGCCAAGTGGTCGATCGTGTTCACTTTGCCGTACAGCGGGCGACCGCCCGCCAGCAGGTGGGTGTCGCTGAAGTGAGCGATTGTGTGGGACGGGGCTGGGTACTGGCCGAGTTGGATCACTCGGCCAGCCTACGGCCGACCGTGGTCGCGGGCTAGGACTCGGACCGCGTGCGGCGGCGGGACACCGCGAACAGCATCGCGCCGAGACCCGCAAGCACTGCACCGACGCCCAGCGGGGCGATGGCGTTGGCCCCCGTCGCGGCGAGCGCGGCGACCGTGTAGCGAAGGACAACCCGGCCACTGCCGCCCACACCGTTGAAGTCAGGGATGCTACTCGGGGCACCCGCGACGTAGAACACGCTCGCACCCTGACCGGTGCCCGTGAGGTCCACGTCGGGAGTGAGCGAAGCGGGTGCCCGGAGCACACGCCCGCCCGCGCCGAGGGGAGCGTCCAACGACGCGAAGATCGCCGGGACAGGGTCGCCGTTGGTGTCTACGTCGCCATTGAGGGGGTTGACCGCCGGAATGAAGTCGACCTCACAATCGGCGAAAACGTTGACGATGCCACCAGCACCGCTGCCGTTGCCCACGTAGACGCTGAAGTCGCTGTTGATGACGCAGTAGTCGCCGACGAAGCCGCCGGCGAGGCCACCCGGTGCGGTGGTGGTAGACCCGGCGGTCACCGAACTGTCCTCCCCGTCGGTGGGCTCATCACCCGAGACCCCGCCATCGCCCACGACGATGGTCGTCATGGATCCGGCTGCGGCGGAGGTCAGGTCGGCGTAGATCACGTCGCCGCCGCTGCCCGAGTACCCGGCCGAGCTCCCGTCGGCGTACGCGCCGCCACCGCCACCAGCGATCACCGCATACAGGCTGGTCAGCCCCGCGGGAACGGTCCAGTTGGAGGTGCCGACCGGGAAGTCGAGCTGGCAGACGCCATCGGTCTTGGTGAGCGTCGCACCCGCGGGAGCGTCGCCGCAACCCTCGACCGGGGGAAGCGCGCTGGCCGGAGAGACCACTCCCATGGCGGCCAGTCCCAGTGCGCCGACACCGGCGAATCCCCACACACGAGCAGTCATTGCTTGTCCCCATTAATCAGTTCGGCGAGCGACGTTCGCACCACCTTACCAAGGTGATTGCGCGGGATGCCATCGACCCTCAGGAGCGCCCTGATCTCGAGATTGGGCAGGAGCCCGCGCACCCGTTCGAGCACGATGGCGGGGTCGACGGGGTGGCGGGACTGGAAGGCGATTCCGATCGAGGTTGCGCCAGCGGCATCCCGGAACTGGAAGCTCGCACAGTCGGTGAACAGGTCGAGCTCGCGCATCCAGAGGTCGAGTTCGGCCAGGTTGAACTTGGCGCCGCCGGCGTTGACGAGGTCGTCGGCGCGCCCGGAGATGAGCAGGCGACCGTCAGCGTCGAGCACCCCGAGATCGCCCGGGTAGAACCAGCCATCGCGGAACGAGTTGTTGGCGTCGGGACCGACCCGCCAGTAGTGGTCGGGCGTGAAGGCCGCCCGGTAGCGGATCGCCCCGAGGTCACCTGCCGGGGCTGGCTGCCCGACCTCGTCGACGACCTGCAGCTCGGAGCCGTCGACGACCGTACCCACGGCGTTCGGCGCCGACGGGTCGAAGATGCCCCGGGTGACGGTGCCGACCTCCGTCGACCCGTAGAGGTACAGGGGCGTGCACCCGAGCGTGCTCTCACATCGGCGGGCCACACTGGGCGTCAGCAGACTGCCCGCAACCTGCACGACCTCGACCGCGAGGTCGCCCGGCGGAACGCTGACCGCCTCCGCCGCATCGACCAGGTTCTCGAGCCGCGCGGGCGAGGTCTTGATCGAGCGGATGCCGTGCTCGCGCAGCAGGGCCAGGTTGGCCGGACCGTCTCCGGGCACGAAGTACGCGCGACCGTTCATCACGGACCACGCGAAGGTCTGGAACCCTGACACCGTGTCGAGGCCGAGCAGGCACATGAACGGGTCTCGCGGCATCCAGTTGGTGCGGGCGGATGCGGTGCGCGCGAGCAGGGAGGCGACCGTGAACTCGACCCCCTTCGGCGAGCCGGTGGTGCCGCTGGAGAAGACGATGCGACAGGGGTCGGAAGCGCCGAGCTCGGCAGCCTCAACTCGTGCGTTGACCGAGCCGAGCGAGACCATGAATTCGGCGCCCACGTCGATGGTCCGGGCAGCGACCCGGATCGAGCGAGGACGATCGCCCAGCAGGAAGTCGATCTCGTCGGCGTAGGCCCGCATCACGGCTTCGCTGCCGTGCAACGAGACCGCACCTTCGTGAAGCAGCGCCAGCAGCAGGAGCGCCTCGAGCTCCGGGCGGGCACGGACCGCCACGACGCTGCCCGGGCGGATGCCGTCCTTGCGCAGTCGGGCGGCCATGCGTCGCACCGAGTCCGCGAGCTCGGCGTAGGTCATCGTGAGCTCGGTCGACACGATGGCCGGGGCATCCGGGGTCACGTCGGCCCAGTGGAGCACGAGCTGGGCGGGGTTGGTCATGCCTGCCGCCCGATGCTCGCCTGTCGCCGAGGTCGCTCGTGCAGCCAGAGCCCGAGCACGACAACGAGCGGCCAGATGCTCTCGATGTTCGCGGCCACCCGCTCGATCACGCCGATGTAGCCGAGACCCGGGCTGGCCCACACCGCGAGGAACCAGAAGCAGAACACCGCCATGAGCCCCGTGCCGAGGATCGCGCCGACCGGCCGGATGATCCACGGGTGGCGCTCGGGCACCCCGGTGCTGCGGCGCATCCCGAGTACAGGCCAGATGGCCAGCAGGATGAAGCCCGCGATCGCACTCCAGCGGTGCTCGACGCTGGTGCCCGCCACTGTCGGCAGCGGGAACAGCGCGACCGCGAAGGTGGCGACGGATGCGGCCATGAGCGCAATGCGGCCCGGCCAGCTGACTCCGGTCGCGAAGATGCCCGTCACGCCGTGGCTGACAGCGGTGAGCATGAACGCAACGGTCATGAAGACGCGGGTGGGGGCATCCCCCGCGGCGAGCTCACTGATGGTCTGGGTGACCGGGTTGTACTCGGGCCACAGGGCGCCGGCGACGATGGTTCCGCCGATGAAGAACAATGGCGCAAGGGCCGCCGAGATCAGCGCCGGACGACGGACGAGTGCACCCATGCGGCAAGGCTAGCGCGACGGATGCCACGTGCCGCTCACTCGGCTTTGCGCTCGACTTTGAGCCACCCCCGTTCTCTCTCCCCTACCGCGCCGGTCAACTCCAGCTGACCCAGGAGCGCCTGCACCTCGGCGATGGACAGGCCCGCTCGGGCCGCGATGTCGGATGCGACCCTGGGTGCGCGCGTGCTCATCGCGTCGAGCAGTCGGGTGCCTTCGGCGAAGCCGCCGACGCGAGAGTCCGCCGCCACTAACGCCTCGAGCGGCGCCAGCTCGGCCATCTCGTCAGCCGTTGTGACGCAGATCGCCGCGCCCTCCCGCATCAGGCGGTGGCATCCGGATGAAGCCGCACTGGTCACGGGCCCCGGCACCGCTCCCACGGGTCGGCCGAGCGAACCCGCGTGGTGCGCGGTATTGAGCGAACCCGAGCGCCAGCCCGCCTCCACCACCACTGTCGCGAGACTTGCGGCGGCTATGAGTCGATTGCGTTGGAGGAAGCGCCACTTGGTGGGCGGAGAACCCGGCGGAAGCTCCGAGACCACGGCACCCGACTTGACGATGCGCGTGAGCAGAGCATCGTGGCCGGAGGGATAGAAACGATCGACCCCACCCGCCAGAAAGGCGACGGTGTGGCCCTTGCTCGCCAGCGCTGCCCGGTGGGCCATCCCGTCGATGCCGTATGCCGCGCCCGAGACGATCGCATACCCCCGGTCGACGAGACCGGCCGAGCTCTCCATCGTCACGTGCTCCCCGTAGCCGGTCGCGGCGCGCGCTCCGACGAGGGCGATCGACCTCGTGAGAGCACGAAGCGCCGTCGTGGTACCGCGCGTCCAGAGGGCGAGCGGCGCGTGGATCTGCAGGTCATCGAGGCCCGCGGGCCAGAGTTCGTCCGAGGGGATGCGCAAGGCAGCTCCCACCCGCGACGCTTGCCGCAGTGCGATGAGGGCGGCGCCGGAGTTGAGCCGCGGCATCCAGCGGTCGAGCGCCTGCTGCAGGTCGTCCTCGGTCGCGGCCCCGTTGGCTCCCAACTCGGCGAGCAGTCTCTCAGCCGACCACCGCTCGACGACGGCGGCGAGCGCTCGTGGCGCGCCGATGGCATCGATCACCAGCCCTGCAACCCCGTCGCCGGGCTCAGCGATACCTGACCAGGTGGCGCGGGCGAATCGCTCCTCGATCGCGTCCCGGTGCAGGTCGCGACCCGCTACCGCGCGGACCAGTTCGGCGACCTCGGCCTCTTTCAATCCGAACATGCTCAATTCGACATCGCCCTCCTCAGATACAGCGCCTGCCCGAGCTGGGCGGCGTTCGGGCTGGTGTCGCCCGCGAGATCCGCGATCGTCCAGGCCAGCCGCAGCACGCGGTCGTAGCCGCGCATGGTGATCCCGCCCCGCTCGAGGGCACGATCGATGGATGCCGTCACCGCGGGCGCCAGTCGCACCCCCGGCCCGCGCAACCACGCACCCGGCACCTGCGAATTCAGTTGCCAGGGTGTGTTCACCAATCGCTCGGCAGCGGCCGCCCGCGCGACCGAGACCCGCGCTCGCGCGGCCGCCGACGACACCCCTCGAGCCTCGTGAGCGAGGCGCAGTTGCGCCGCCGTGATGCGCTGCACCCGCAGCTGGATGTCGATGCGATCCAGCAACGGACCCGACAGTCGCCCGACGTACCGTCGGCGCGCGGCGGGTGGGCACGTGCATTCGGAGTCCCGTGCGCCGTACTGCCCGCACGGGCACGGGTTCGCTGCCATGACCAGCTGGAATCGCCCGGGAAAGGTGGCCACCGCGTTCGCACGATGGATCGTGATGAGCCCAGACTCCAGCGGCTGGCGCAACGCGTCGAGTACCGACGGGCTGAACTCGGGCGCCTCATCGAGGAAGAGCACACCGTCGGATGCCCGCGCCGCCGCACCGGGGCGGATCTGCCCGCTGCCCCCGCCGACCAGCGCGGCGGCGCTCGCGGTGTGGTGGGGCGCCTCGAACGGTGGGCGACGAACGAGCGATCGCCCCACCGACATCCCCGCGAGGGATCGGATCGAACTGACCTCCAGGGCGGCGCGGGCGCTCAGGTCGGGCAGGAGCCCCGGCAGGCGGGCCGCGAGCATCGTCTTACCTGCGCCGGGCGGACCCAGCAGGAAGACGTGGTGCCCGCCGGCCGCCGCGACAATCATCGCCTCGACGGCGTCGGGGTTGCCGATCACGTCACCGAGGTCACCCTCGTCGTCATCGGGGTCGCCCGCCGAAGCGCGGAGAATCGGCTCGACGATCTCGGGCTCGAACTCTCCGCCGTGCCAGATCGCTGCTTCGCGCAGTGATGCGACCGGGATGACGCGCACACCGGGCACGAGCGCCGCTTCATCCGCATTGCCGGTCGGAACCATCACGCTCTCGAAGCCCGCCCTCGACGCCGCGAGCACCGCGGGAAGCACGCCGTTGATCGGTCGGAGCCGCCCGTCGAGACCGAGCTCTCCCAGATGCAGAACTCCCCCGATCGACTCGGAGCTCACGGTGCCCGCCGCCGCGAGCGCCGCGAGCGCGATCGCCAGGTCGAATCCCGAGCCGTGCTTGGGCAGCGCGGCGGGCGACAGGTTCACAGTGATCTTGCGATTGGGCAGCCCGCAGCCGGAGTTGATCGCGGCGGCACGCACGCGGTCTTTGGCCTCGCCCAGAGCCGCATCCGGAAGACCGATGAGCACGAACGCCGGAAGGTTGCTTGAGAGGTCGGCTTCGATCTCCACGATCTCGCCGGTGAGCCCCAGAAGGGAGACGGCGTAGGTGCGCCCCAGCATCAGAAGACCCGCTCGAGGTGCTCGACCTCGACGTCGCCGACGCGCGGCGCGATCACGGCGATCGCGTCGATGCGGATCGTGTCGTGCCCGCCCGGATGCGCATCGCACCACGCCGCGGCGAGCCGCCGCAGTCGGGCGAGCTTGACCGGCGTGATCGATTCGAGTGGATGCCCGAACGCCACGCTCGACCGCGTCTTGACCTCCACGAACACGAGCTCACCCCCGTCGCGGGCGATGAGGTCGATCTCCCCCTGCGGGCACCGCCAATTGCGTTCGACGATCGCCAACCCACGCGAGGCGAGGTAGCGCGCCGCGATCTCCTCACCCCGTCGCCCGAGCGCGTCTTTCGCTGCCATGGGTCAAGCGTCGTGGGCGGGGCATCCGGTCCACCGTGCCCGGCGGCGATCTGTCGACCCGCGCCACTGCCCGGCGCTGTGGAGGATCAGGACGACGCGACCCGGCGGCCCGCACTTCGTGGATCCGTGGCATCCGTCACGTAGGTCATCAACTCGCGCTCGCTCGAGAAGTAGCGCTCATCGCTCACGCCGTCGCGGCCGATCATGCGCGTGCGCCACAGGGTGTCGGTCAGTCGTTCGATGCTGAGTTCGGTGGTGATGTCCACGGATGCTCCTCCCGGCCACCGCGCAGCCGTCACCGAGAAGACCCGCGGAGGCCACATCCCTTATGAACCTCACTCGTACGAGCGCAGCAGCTCCCAGTCATCCCCGCGTCGACGAATATCGAACATGCGGGACACCTCGTTGTCGTCGGTGCCCTGGAAGCGCCATCCGACGATGTCGAGCGGGTGGGTGAGCACCGCCATCTCGTCTTCGAGGCGGGTGGGGGTGTCGGTCACGCGGTAGTGGACGCCCGCGCAGACGAGTCCGTAGGGCACGCCGCCCTCGAACCAGACGGTGACGCGGGTGCCGTGCAGAACGGTCATGGTGTGCTCCGATCAATCGAACTGATGTTCGAATGTAACTCCGCCACTCGCGACACGCCAAACAGAATCTCGAGATCGGTATTCAGCGTTGCTATCTACCGGTACTTGGTCTTACTATCTACTGGTAGTCAGCAACACTGATTAGCGGCATCATCCGGAAGCGACGAAAGGCACACATGAGCAAGCAGATGACCGAGATGCTCAAGGGCACCCTCGAGGGCATCGTCCTCGCGGTGCTCGCAACCCGCCCCGCGTACGGCTACGACGTCACCGCGCGGCTGCGCGAGCAGGGCTTCACCGACCTTGTCGAGGGAACCGTCTATGCGCTGCTCATCCGCATCGAGCAGCGGGGTTTCGTCGACGTCGAGAAGGTGCCGTCGGAGAAGGGCCCGCCGCGCAAGGTGTACACGCTCAACGCCCTCGGGCGCGAACAGCTCGACGAATTCTGGAGGACCTGGAGCTTCCTCTCGGATCACATTGGCCAGCTCCGCACCGAATTGACAGAAGGAGACAACTGACATGGTTGCCAAGTGGATCGAGGCCATCACCGGGCCTCTCGAGCAGAAGAAGCAGTACAAGCGCGACAAGGCGCGCATCGATGGGCTTCCTGAGCCCTATGCGACAGCCGCTAAGGCGATGCACCGGTACTTCATGTACTACGGCGGCATCACCGACGGCGACACCCTCATCACGATGTTCGGCGACCTCGCCGACCTCTGGGAGCGGGCCGCAACTGACGGCACCCCCGTGCGCGAGATCGTCGGCGACGACCCGGTCGAGTTCGCCGAGACCTTCGCGCAGGCCTACTCGGGCACCCACTGGATCGACAAGGAGCGCGCCCGTCTGACCGCCGCGATCGAGGAAGCAGAGAGGGCGGAGAACAAGTGACGACCGCCACGACCCCCGCCATCCACATCACCGGGCTCGAGAAGTCGTACAAGAAGCTGCACGTGCTGCGCGGTGTCGACCTCGACGTCGAGCGCGGCACCATCGTCGCCCTTCTCGGCTCCAACGGGGCAGGCAAGACGACGATCATCAAAGCCCTGTCGACCCTGCTCGCGACCGATGCCGGCTCCGCGACCGTCAACGGCTTCGACGTGACCGCGGATGCCGCGAAGGTGCGCGAGTCGATCAGCCTCACCGGCCAGTTCGCTGCGGTCGACGAGATCCTGACCGGTCGCGAGAACCTCGCGCTGATCGCACGGCTGCGCCACCAGCGGGATCCTGGCACGATCGCCGACGACCTCCTCGAGCGCTTCTCGCTCACCGACGCGGGCAAGCGACGGGTCGCCACCTACTCCGGGGGGATGCGGCGGCGGCTCGACATCGCGATGAGTCTGATCGGGCATCCGTCGGTCATCTTCCTCGATGAGCCCACCACCGGCCTCGACCCCGAGGCGCGCATCGAAGTCTGGAACTCCGTCAAGGAGCTCGCGGCCGGCGGAACCACGGTGCTGCTCACCACCCAGTACCTCGAAGAGGCGGAGCACCTCGCCGACCGCATCGCAATCCTTCACGAGGGGCGGATCATCGTGAACGGCACGCTCGCCGAGCTCAAGGAGCTGTTGCCCCCCGCGAAGGTCGAATACATCGAGAAGCAGCCGACACTCGAGGACGTGTTCTTCGCGCTCGTCGGACGAAAGGAAGCGAAATGACCACGCACTTCGTCGGCGACACCGCCGTACTCACCGGCCGCTCGCTGCGGCACATCCTGCGCAGCCCCGACACCATCATCACGACCGCTGTCATGCCGATCGCGTTCCTGCTGCTGTTCGTGTTCGTGTTCGGCGGAGCGATCGACACGGGCGACGTGCCCTATGTGAACTACCTCCTGCCGGGCATTCTGCTGATCACCATCGCTTCGGGCATCGCGTACACGTCGTACCGGCTGTTCCTCGACCTGCAGACGGGCATCTTCGAGCGCTTCCAGTCGATGCCGATCGCCAGATCGTCTGTGCTCTGGGCGCACGTGCTGACCTCACTCGTGGCCAACTTCATCTCCCTCGCGGTGGTGATGGTCGTCGCGCTGGTGATCGGCTTCCGGTCGGGGCTGGTGTGCTGGCGTGGCTCGCAGTGGTCGCGATTCTGGCCCTCTTCACCCTCGCCCTGACGTGGCTCGCGGTGATCGCCGGGCTCTCCGCCAAGTCGGTGGATGGCGCCAGCGCGTTCTCCTACCCCCTGATCTTCCTGCCCTTCATCAGCTCGGCATTCGTGCCCACGGACAGCATGCCGGGTCCGGTGCGGTGGTTCGCCGAGAACCAGCCGGTGACCTCCATCGTCAACTCGATCAGGCACCTGCTCATGGAGCAGTCGGTGGGCATCGACCTGTGGATCGCGCTGGCCTGGTGCGGCGGAATCCTGGTGATCGCGTTCATCCTCGCGATGGTCGTCTACCGCCGACGGATCAGCTGACCGTCTGTCCGACCTACTCAGTGAACAGCCCGACGACGAGGCTTATCGCGATGGCGAACATCACCATCGCGATAAGCGCGTCGAGCACCCGCCACGCGACAGGCTTGGCGAACAGCGGGCGCAGGGCGCGGCTGCCGAAGCCGAGGGCGGTGAACCAGACGATGCTGCCGATAGTCGCGCCGATGGCGAACCACCAGCGGGCGTCGCCGTAGGTTCCGCCGATCGATCCCAGGAGCACGACGGTATCGAGGTACACGTGCGGGTTGAGCCAGGTGAGCGCGAGCACCGTCGAGATGGCGGCGGCTCGCGTCATCCGGTCGCCGCCCTCGTCGGCCTCGAGCACCTTGGGCTTGATCGCCCGGCGGGCGGCGCCGATGCCGTACCAGGTGAGGAACGCCGCACCCGCGATGCGAACGACTACGAGGATCCAACCGGCCTGCTGGATGAGCACGCCGAGGCCGGCGACCCCCGCCGTGATGAGAATCGCATCGGATGCCGCGCACACGACCACGACGATGAGCACGTGCTCGCGGCGAAGCCCCTGCCGCAGCACGAACGCGTTCTGCGCGCCGATCGCGACGATGAGCGAGAGACCGAGTCCGAGCCCGGCGAGAGCGGCGGCGAAAGCGTGGGGCACCCGTTCACGCTAGGGCACACGCTCCATCAGTGCAGCGAATGATTCTTACGGAACATTAGAATCGCTGATGTGTCCCTCGATCTCGCCCAGCTTCAGGCACTGGCCGCCGCCGTCGACACGGGAACCTTCGACGCGGCCGCCGGACGACTCCACGTCACCCCGTCGGCGATCAGCCAGCGCATCCGGGCGCTCGAGAACTCGGTCGGCAGCATCCTTCTGACGCGGTCGAAGCCGGTGCGGGTCACCGAGGCCGGCGCGACCTATCTCGCGCTCGCCCGCAAGATCGACGCGCTCACCCTCGACGCACTGGCGGCCCAAGGATCGGACCAGCCACTGTCGTTGCCGATCGCCGTCAACGGCGACTCACTGGCCACCTGGGTACTGCCCGCTCTCGCGCCGCTGGCCGGCGCCATCCGCTTCACCTTCCACCGCGAGGATCAGGACCACTCGACCGCCCTCCTGCGCGACGGCACGGTGATGGCGGCCATCACGACCGAGGCCACGCCCGTGCAGGGCTGCACGGCGCGCCCGCTCGGCACGATGCGCTACCGTCTGCTGGCCTCGCCGGACTTCGCCGCGCGCTGGTTTGCAAGCGGGGCGGATGCCACGACCATCGCCCGTGCGCCGGTAGTGGTGTTCGACGCCAAAGACGACCTTCAGCATCGCTATGTGCGCGACCGGTGGGACACGACGATCGAGCCTCATCCGCACTACGTGCCCAGCTCGAATGATTTCGTTGCGGCCGTGGAGCAGGGCTTCGGCTGGGCGACTGTGCCCGACCTCCAGTCGGCCCCGCTGCTGGCTCTCGGGGCGCTCGTCGAACTCGACCCCGGGCATCACCTCGACGTCGCGCTGCACTGGCAGCAGTGGGCGCTCAGCACCTCGGCGCTCGACCGCACGGCTGCGGCCATCGCGGACGCGGCTCGTGGTGCCCTGACCTAGCTACTCGTCGAGCGCGAGTTCCTTGGGAAGCTCGAGCTCCTTGGAGGAGAGCTCCTCCACGTTGACGTCCTTGAACGTCAGCACCCGCACGCTCTTCACGAAGCGGTCGGAACGGTAGACGTCCCACACCCAGACATCGTTCATCGTGAGTTCGAAGTAGAAGTCGTGCTCGGTGTCCTGGCGCACGAGTTCGACCTCGTTGGCCAGATAGAAGCGGCGCTCGGTCTCCACGACGAAGCGGAACTGGCCCACCACATCGCGGTACTCCTTGTACAGCGCCAGCTCGACCTCGCGGTCGTAGTCTTCGAACTCGTCCTCATCCATGCTGGTTAAGAGTCTAGTTCGGGTCTCGACACGCTCGACCACCGGATCTCGTTGGTTTCGACGGCCTCGACACGCTCGACCACCGGATCTGGACCGCCGTCAACCGGCCTTCGGGTGCAGCCAGGTGCGACGATGCACGTCAGACGGGCCGAGGGCGTCGATCGCCGCGAAGTGCTCAGTCGAGCCGTAGCCCTTGTTGCCGGCCCACCCGTAGCCGGGGAACACGGCATCCAGCTCGCGCATGATGCGGTCGCGGTGCACCTTGGCGATGACGGATGCCGCAGCCACCGAAGCGCAATCGCGGTCGGCCTTCACCTGGGTCTGCACCCTCGGGGGCTTGGACAGCGCGGGCGTCAGCCAGTCGTGGGCTCCGTCGAGCAGCACCACACTCTCGTGGATTCGGGCGCCCTGCTCGTGCAACTGGGTCAGCGCCCGCAGACCGGCCAGGCCCAACGCGGCCATGATGCCGACCGTGTCGACCTCCTCGGCTGTGGCGAGACCCACGGCTGAGTGCAGCGACCAGTCCGCCGCCAGCGGGGAGAGCTCCTCGCGGCGCTTCTCACTGAGCAGCTTCGAGTCCCGCAGTCCGTCGGGGTGCTCGCCGACTCCGGCGGCCACGAGCGACAGCCCCACCGCGACCGGGCCGGCGATCGCTCCTCGGCCGACCTCGTCGCATCCGATCACGAAACGGGCACCGTCACGGTGCAGGGCACGCTCGACGGCGAGGGTGGGGTCGGCGACAGCCACGAACTAGCCGTCCACGCCCGCGAATGTGACGGGGTAGTTGTCGAGCCAGGTCCAGCGACTGACCGGCCAGCTGATCAGCAGCGCCCGACCGACGACGTTCTCGATCGGCACGAAACCGCCGGTCGGGTCGTTGCGGTGGAACGCCGAGTCGGCTGAGTTGTAGCGGTTGTCGCCCATCACCCAGAGCGAACCCTCGGGCACAGTGACATCGAAGTCGTCGCGGGTCGCCTTGGTGACGCCGTCGGGCAGGGTCGTGTACGGCTCGTCGAGCGGCACGCCGTTGACGGTGAGCTGACCGAAGTCGTTGCAGCAGATGACCTCGTCGCCGGGCATCCCGATGACACGCTTGATGAGGTGATCGTTGCTGTCGGGGGCGCTCAGGCCCACGAAGGCGAGCACGGCATCCACCGCCCCGACGAACCAGTTGACCTGGGGGTCGGGCTGCGGCGTCAGCCAGCCGCCCGGGTCTTTGAACACCACGACGTCGCCGTGCTCGAGCGGCATCAGGTTGGGCGTGAGCTGGTTCACGATGATGCGGTCGTCGATGTGCAGAGTCTGCTCCATCGACGACGACGGGATGTAGAACGAGCGGATCAGGAACGTCTTGATGAGGAACGAGATCAGCAGCGCCGCGACGAAAATGATGAGGATGTCGCGCACGAAGATCTTCCAGCCGCGTCCCTTGCGGACGGGCTTGGATGTGTCGCTGGCTGGCACTGTGCCTGAATCCGTAGTCATTAAACCCCTGAGCTCCCAGCAAGCATATGCGTCTGGGAGCTCAGGATTCGATGAAACGCGCTGGGCGAAACCTCGTTACGAGAAGTCGCGCTTCTCCTTGATCTTCGCCTTCTTGCCGCGCAGACCGCGCAGGTAGTAGAGCTTGGCGCGACGAACGTCACCGCGGGTGACGATCTCGATGTGATCGATGATCGGGGAGTGCACGGGGAACGTGCGCTCGACGCCGACCTGGAAGCTCACCTTGCGAACGGTGAAGGTCTCGCGCACGCCCTCACCCGAGCGGCCGATGACGACACCCTGGAAGACCTGGATACGCGAGCGCGTGCCTTCGATGATGTTCACGTGCACCTTGACGTTGTCGCCGGCGCGGAAGTCGGGGATGTTGTCCTTGAGGGATGCTGCGTCGACGCTGTCGAGGATATGCATGGTGATTCGCTCTCTGCGCCCGCTCACAGGTCGAACGCGCTGTTGATGTACTTCAGGAAGAATGGATGTGCGCCGTTAGTCAGAACCCCGGAACCCCTGTGGCAGATCCGGTGACTGGCACGAAGGGCAATTCTCGCATATAACCGGCTCGCCGTGCCACTCAGCTTACTGAGAGGCGCTCGGGGTATCGTCGAAGGCAGTCATTCCCAACGAGGAGCTTTCACCACAATGAACACCAAGGCGGACTTTCCTGTCCCCACTCTCGCCGTCCGAACCGAGCCCGTGCAGCAGCGCAGCACCGAGCGCATCACCAGCCTGCTGGATGCCGCGGCTCACCTGATCGACCAGAACGGCATCGACGGGCTCACCACCAGCGACGTCGCGACCCGCTCCGGATCGTCGGTCGGCGTCGTCTACCGCTACTTCCCGAACATCCAGTCGCTGCTGCGCGCCCTCGCGATGCGCAACCTGGAACGCTTCATCGACCGCATCAAGAATGTCGGAGAGGGCGCCGAGTGGCCCATCGCCGCCGACGCCATCATCGACGGCTACATCGACCTCGCACGTACCGAGCCGGGTTTCCGTGCGGTGCGCTTCGGCGAAGTCATCGACGAGCGCTTCATCCACCAGCCGAAGGAGGGCACGACGACGTCGATCGCCCACATGGTCGACAACCTTCTGGTCTCCCGCTACGGCTTCGCCGCATCCGACGGTCTGTCCTTCGACATCGAGGTGCTCGTCGAGCTGGGTGACGCGCTGCTGCACCGTGCGTTCCTGTACGAGGCATCCGGCGACGATCGCTTCATCGCCAAGCTCCGCTCGCTGGTGCGCGACTACCTCACGCCCTACGAGGTCTCCGCCCGGTGATCGAGCTGCGGACACCCGCGGAGATCGATCGACTGCGCATCGCCGGCGAATTCGTCGGCAGCGTGCTCACGGCAACCGCCGCGGCGTCCGCAGTGGGCGTCAACCTCCTGGAGCTCGATGCTCTCGCCCACGACATGATCCGAGCCCGCGGTGCCGAGAGCTGCTACATCGACTACCACCCCTCGTTCGGCGGCTCGCCGTTCGGCAAGGTCATCTGCACCTCGGTCAACGACGCGGCCCTGCACGGGCTGCCGCATGACTACCGCCTTCGGGACGGCGACGTGCTCTCGCTCGACTTCGCCGCATCCGTCGACGGCTGGGTGAGCGACTCGGCGGTGACGATCATCGTGGGCACCCCGCGCCCCGAGGACCAGCGCCTGATCGAGGTCACCTCGCGCGCACTCGACGCGGGCATCGCTGCGGCGACCGTCGGCAACCGGATCGGCGACATCTCGGCCGCCATCGGCGATGTCGCGCACGCGGCAGGACTGAAGGTGAACCTCGACTTCGGCGGGCACGGCGTGGGCACGATCATGCACGGAGACCCGCACATCGCCAACGACGGACGGGCGGGCCGCGGGCTTCCCCTTCGCGCCGGGCTCGTATTCGCCATCGAGCCCTGGTTCATGCTCGGCACGAAGAAGCTGTACACCGATGAGGACGGCTGGACTCTGCGCAGCGCCGACGGGTCACGTGCAGCGCACTTCGAGCACACCGTCGCCGTAACCGACGACGGCCCGGTAGTGCTCTCGGCTCGCTAGGCCTTATCGCCCAGCAGGTCGTCGATCTCGGCGTCCGTCGTCGGGGGTTCAGGCGGGGCCGGTGGTTTCGCCAGACGTGCCGTCGTGACGACGACAGCGATCGTGATCACGACCGCGAGCACAATCACCAGCGGCCAGAGCACCAACCCGACGGTCAGCGAGTCCGGCTCGAACGACGTCGCGATGAGCACTGCGATCAGCAGGTACTCGAACCCCAGCAGGATGCGCTCCGGGAGCGTCACCGAACGCGGTGTGCGGCGAGACAGCAGCACCTGACTCAGGCCGAGCGAGATCAGCAGGCCCGGGAAGATGAAGGCTCCATTCACCGCGAACTGGATCGAGAACAGGCCCGACGCGTCAAACGCGAAGAAGCTCACCAAGGTGTAAACGGTGAATGCGAGCAGCACCACCGCGACAGCGGGCTGCGACCAGTACCAATACTTCACGGGGTGACCTCCGGGTCGGGGAGCAGATCGGGACGCACTCGCGCAGTGCGCTCGAGCTGTTGCTCGTGCCGCCAAGCCGCGATCGCGCCGTGGTTGCCACTCGTCAGAATCGGCGGCACCGCGAGGCCGCGCCACTCGGCGGGCTTCGTGTAGCTCGGATACTCCAGCAGACCACCCTCGTGGCTCTCCTCGTCGAGGCTCTCGGGGTTGCCGATCACCCCTGGCACGAGGCGCCCGACCGCCTCGATCATCGCCATGGCGGCGACCTCACCGCCGTTGAGCACGTAGTCGCCCAGGCTGATCTCACGCACCTTCGCCCGGGATGCCGCGTACTCGACCACCCGCTGGTCGATGCCCTCGTACCGCCCGCAGGCGAACACGAGGTGCGATTCGAGACTCAGCTCGCGCGCGGTCGCCTGGGTGAAGCGCTCCCCCGCTGGCGACGGGAAGATCACCGTCGTGGTGTCCGCCAGCATTGCGTCGAGGGCCTCGCCCCACGGCTCCGGCCGCATGACCATGCCGGCGCCGCCGCCGTAGGGCGTGTCATCCACGGTGCGATGTTTGTCGTGGGTGAAGTCGCGCAGGTCGTGCACTCCCACCTCGATCAGGCCGCGCTCGCGCGCCTTTCCGAGCAGGGACACGTCGAGCACCCCGAAGAACTCGGGAAAGATCGTGACGATGTCGATGTGCACGAGTCGACCCTACCGGGGTGGCACGCGGGGAAGGTCCTCCCACCGTTGCGGAGGACGACACGCCGTAGCTGCTACCTGCCGAGTCCCCGCTGCGGCGTGCCATCCTCCACACCGTGGCGCTTGCCCGCGGTTCCCACGGGACGTGCGGCCGGTGATCCTTCGATGCCCCTGACGCGCATCCTGATGCCATGGGCTCAGTCACCAACGAGGTCCGCCGCCGTGGCGGAGTGGCGCGTGTCACAGTGCTTCTACGGATGGGCTACACGGCCGCACAGATACGGTCGGCGGTTGCCCGTGGTGATGTGCGGCGACTACGCAAGGGCTGGGTCACGGTGACGGATGCGCCCACCGATGTGGTGCGCGCCGTGCGGCTCGGTGGTCGGCTGGCTTGCCTCTCCGCGGCGCGACACCACGGCCTATGGGTGCCGGAGACCACAGAGGAGTTGCATATCGCGCTCCCCCGGCATGCCGGCCGCCGATTCAGCGATTCCGCTACGTGCACGGTCCATTGGGTCTCGGCCAACTGGCGCGACGAGCCCGCGACGGTTGAATCTGTCAAAGTGCTCGTGCGACAGGTGCTTCTGTGCTGCGATCGCGAAACAGCGATCGTCATCATCGACTCCGCGCTCAACCAGCGCAAGCTGAGCTGGAGCGCGCTGCAGGAGATCGTCGCTACCGTACCGAGCAGGTTCTCGTCCTTGCTCGACGAGGTGGATGCGGGTAGCGAATCGGGGCTGGAGACTCTGTGTCGGCTTCGCCTCCGAGGTCTCGGTGCCCGAATCCGATCGCAGGTGAGCATCCCGGGCGTGGGTCGGGTCGATCTCATCATCGGGGAGCGGCTCGTCATCGAGGCCGACGGTCGGGAGTGGCACGACGGCAGGAGCGCGTTCCACGCCGATCGCATCCGTGATCTGGCGCTACTGCGCCTCGGCTACGTCGTGATCAGGGTGAGCTACCCGCTCATCATGAGCGAATGGATGCTCGTGGAGCTGTCAGTTCGCGCGCTGATTGGTCGGCGGGAGCACCTGTGGAGCGCGACGCACCGGCGCGAGGGGCTCGCCCGGTGACAGTTGCGGAGGATGGCGCGCCGCACGGAGGCCGCACGCGGACGTCTGACGGCGTGTCATCCTCCGCAACGCGCGGGCCGGCGTGCGTGCAGCAGCGTGCGTGCAGCAACGCGCGGGCCGGCGTGCGCGCAGCAGCGGGCCGGGTGCGAGCTACTCGCCGGGGGCGGGCTCGCCCGCCTCGGGCTCGACCGTCGCCTCGTCGTCGGCGAGGTCCTCGAAGAGGCCTAGCGGTGGGGTCACCGTCATCGTTCCCGCCTCGATGTCGACGGATGTCACGATCGCCTTCACGAACGGAACCAGCACGTCACCGGCGCTCGTGGCGATCGTCAGCAGGTCCTGGGCAGGCAGGTGGTCGATCTGCTTGACGGTGCCCACCTGGACTCCGTCACGCAGTACGGCAAGCCCGACGAGCTGGTGGTCGAACCACGCATCCTCCTCGTCGGAGGGCTCATCGAGATCCTGATCGATCCAGAGAATCGCCTTGATCAGCGATTCGGCTGCGCTGCGATCCGACACGTTCTTGAAGAATGCGACCGGATGGCTGTTGTACCACTTGAGCTCGGACAGCTCGATGGTCTTGCCGTGCCACTCGGACTCCACCGGCACCTGGAGCGCGAACACGGCGCCCGGAACGAAACGTCGCTCCGGGGCATCCGTGTACAGCTCGACCTTGATGGCGCCCTTCAGCCCGTGTGCCTTGGTGAGCCTGCCGACCCGCAACTGCGTGTTGGCCGGCTGGGGGGCTTTCTGGGCGGACACAGCCTAGAAGTCGGTGTCGACGACGTCGACACGCACGCGGCGACCGTCGGCGAGAGCCGTGATCAGCGTGCGAAGCGCCTTCGCCGTGCGACCGGCACGACCGATGACGCGACCGAGGTCCTCGGGGTGCACGCGCACCTCGAGAACCTCGCCGCGCTGTGAATTCTTCGCCACGACCTGAACCTGGTCAGGATGATCGACGATCCCCTTGACCAGGTGTTCGAGAGCAGGAGCGAGCAAGACCTAGGCCTCGTCCGCGGGAGCCTCGGCGGCCTCGTCGGCGGGCGTCTCGACGACGTCACCGGCGGCGGGAGCCTCGTCGGCAGCCTCGGGAGCGGGAGCCTCTTCGACGGCGCCGTCGCTCACGACGGTCTCCTCGACCTCGGCGGCGGGCTCGGCGGCTGCCTCCTCGACCGGGGCGGCAACGGGCTTCTCGCTCTTGGGCTTGAGCACGGGCTTCTTCTTCTCGTCAGCCTGGAACTCGACCTTGGCTTCCTTGAACTTGACGGTGCTCTTGGCACCCTTCTCGCCCTTGAAGATGCCCCAGTCGCCCGTGAGCTTGAGCAGCGCCTCGACCTGCGGGGAGGGCTGTGCGCCCACGCCGAGCCAGTACTGCGCGCGCTCCGAGTTGATCTCGATGACCGAGGGCTCCTCGGTCGGGTGGTACTTGCCGATCTCCTCGATCGAGCGACCATCGCGCTTGCTGCGCGAGTCGGCGACGACGATGCGGTAGTAGGGCGCACGGATCTTGCCGAGACGCTTCAAACGAATCTTTACAGCCACAATTCTCCTGAGTACATGTGTTGGTGGCGAACCGCAAGCCGTGGGCGTGGGGGCACACTCGGCACGAAAGCTCTGATGGATTCCACTCGCGTCTGATTAGAGGGTCGGACGGGAAGGACTCGACTGGCTATTCTGCCATGGTTTCGGCGCTGACGGGAATCCGGGCTCTGCGACGGGACAGCGCGACGCCGACGAGACACACGACACCGCCGGCAATCGCCAGCACGGCGGGCACCTCGCCGAAGATGAGGAAGCCGAAGATGATGACGAGCGGGGGCACGACGTAGGTGGTGACGCCGAGCTGGCCGGCGGGCATCCGGGACAGGGCGTAGGCCCACGTGCTGAACGCCAGGGCGGTGGGCACGGCGCCGAGATAGACGACGCCGAGGATCGCGGGCAGCGGGGCCTCCGCGAGCCCGGTGATCAGCTCACCAGTGAACGGCAGGCAGGCGACCATGCCGATCGTCGCACCCAGCCAGGTCACCTGGGCATTCGGCAGGCGCTTGATCGCCGGCTTCTGCGCGAGAACGCCGATCGCGTAGGTCACTGCCGAAACGATCGCCCAGAAGACACCCACTCCGTCGCCGAATGCAGCACCGGTGCCCACGCCGATGAGCACGACGCCCACGAACGCCACGGCAGCGCCGATCGCCAGCCACTTCGGGATGCCCTCCCCGAGGAACAGCCCTGCACCGAGCGCGATGAGGATGGGTCCGACCCCGACGATCATGGCCGTGGTGCCGGCGTCGAGGGTGTGCTCCGCGATGTTGAGGGCCACGTTGTAGGCGCCGAACCACGCCACGCCGTAGATGACGATGAGCAGCCACTCGCGCGCGGTCGGGCGCACCCAGCGGCGCCCCGCCAACACGACGATTCCCAGCAGCACGGCACCCACGGCGAGCCGGCCGAGGGCGAGTGCGCCGCCCGTGAAGTGCGGCCCCGTGCCCCGGATGACGATGAAGGCGCTGGCCCACGCGAGGATCGTGACGATGATCGCCGTCAGAACAAGCGGATGCAGACGTGCGGGGGCGGTGCTCATGGGTTCACGCTACTGCGAGCCACCGCCATCCCGACCGGTCGTGCGGCGCGATGACCGAAACCCGCCGAACTATGGCAGACGGGCGACCCCAACGGTGCGCGGCCAGGGGCACACGCGTTCGATCTGAGCGGCCAGCCCGAGGATCGCCGCCTCGCCCGCTCCGTCGGCCCGGGGTGCGACCACAATCTGCACCGCGAGGGGAACCTCTGCGGTCGCGTGCCATCCCGCGGGGATGCTCGCGGCGGGCCAGCCGAGCAGATTGAACAGCGACGGGTACGGCGCGTACCGGATGTTGGCCATGAGGTTCTGGTACCACCCGCGCTGACCCCACGCCACGGCCTCGAGCCCGGGCTGGGCCAGCGTCGGCGTGAGCAGCACGTCATAGTCGTCGAAGAAGGCGGTGACCTGCGCGCGGATGCGATCCACCGGCCTCTGCCTGAGCCAGCCGAGCCTGCGCGCGAGTCGCCCGAGCCGGGCGTGCGTGCGGATGCGCGGCTCGAGTTTGCGCGCCTCGAGCAGTGCGGCATCCGTCTCGGTGCCCGCGAACCACCGGGCGAGCAGCGGCAGCGGGTTGGCCGGGTAGGGGAAGGACACCTCGGTGACCCTGTGCCCGAGTGCCCGCAATGCGTCGGCTGTCTCGCTGACGCCGCGCCGGAACTCCGAGTCGGTGCGCACGAGCGCCGACGGTTCGTTGGTCGCAACCGCGATCCGCAGCGGCGTTGCGGGCTCGGTGACTGTGGCGAGACCGGGCCGCACGGCGAGCACCGAGAGCATGAGTGCCGCATCCGCAACAGTCGTCGCGAGCGGGCCGTTCTCGCTCATGCCGAACCATGCATCCACCCCGATCTCCTGCGGCACGAGGCCGGCGCCGGGCTTGAGCCCGAAGAGGCCGCAGTTGGCGGCCGGGATGCGGATCGAACCCATGCCGTCGTTGCCGTGTGCGATCGTGACGAATCCGGATGCCACGGCTGCGGCACTTCCCCCCGACGAGCCGCCCGGGGTGCGGCTGCGGTTCCACGGGTTGTGGCTGATTCCGTACACCGAATCGGTGGCACCGAACACGCAGAGCTCGGGCACCCGGGTGAGTCCGACGACCACGGCTCCCGCGTCGCGGAGGCGCGCGACCACGGGGTGGTCAGCCGCCGATGGGGCGTCGGATGTCGCCGCGGAGCCGTCGCGCAGTGGCTCCCCCGCGACCGGGATGTTGTCCTTGATCGCGACCGGCACGCCGGCCAGCGGCAGGCTGGAGCGATCGGCGCGGGCATCCACCGCGGCGGCCTCCGCGAGCGCCTTCTCTGCGCGCACCAGCTGGAACGCCCCGACGTCGTCGGACTCGATGCGAGCCAGGGCAGCACGGGTCGCGTCGACAGCGGTGGTGGTGCCGGCGCGCACGGAAGCGGCGAGCTCGACGGCGGTGGCGAGTTCATGGGCAGACGACGGTGTCATGGCCTCATCGTAGGCCGCCGCCGAGCCCCGCGTCAGGCGTTCTGCTGGTCGCGCCAGACGAGCCACTCGCGCACGATATCGAGCGGGTAGTCGGGGCCGGAGATGCCGATCGTGAACAGCGTGACGCCCAGCTCTCGCAGCTCGTCGGCGGTGGCCAGATCCTTCACGCGCTGCTCGCTCGAGAACTCGATCTCGCTGATGTCGCGACCGACCGTATCGCAGTGCTCCTGCAGGATGCCGATCTTGCGCGGCAGCTCAGCCGGCGGCACGAAGCTGTGCCAGATATCGGCGTGCTTGGCGACGAGCTTGAGCGTCTTCTGCTCGCCGCTGCCGCCGATGAGGATCGGGATGTCCCGCAGGGGCGCGGGGTTCAACTTCTGCCAGCGCGACTCGATGCGGGGCAGTGCCTCGGCGAGCGCATCCAGTCGGCTGCCGGCGGTGCCGAACTCGTAGCCGTACTCGTCGTAGTCACGCTCGAACCACCCCGATCCGGTGCCGAAGATGAACCGGCCGCCCGAGATGTGGTCGAGGGTGCGGGCCATGTCGGCCTGGAGGTCGGGGTTGCGGTAGCTGTTGCAGTTGACGAGGGTGCCGAACTCGACGGTGGTGGTGAGCTCGGCCCACGACCCCAGCTCGGTCCACGCCTCGAAGTGCAGCCCGTCTTTGTCTCCGGAGAGCGGGAAGAAGTGGTCCCAGTTGAAGAGGATGTCGACGCCCATGTCATCGAGCGCGCGAACGGTGTCGCGAACCTTGGGGTAGAGGGCGTGCTGAGGCTGCACCTGGATACCCAGGCGGACGGGACGTGAGGTCATGCTTCCACGCTACCCCGCGCGCATGGTTCGGACATTTCGGGGCGCCGTTTCATCCGCGCGGGTCCACAGTGTGCGCGCGAGGCCGCGAGATCGCGCCGCGCGGGCGGCTAGCGCCCGAGGAACTTCTGCAGGCTCGCCAGTTCTTCTTCGCTCGGACCGCCGGGCTTCGATCCCAGACCGAAGCCCGAGCCGGCCGCGGCAGCGGGCTTGGCGGATGCCCCGGCTGCGAGCGCCGCGTTCTCGGCCGCCCGCTTGGCCGGGTTGCCCGAGCGCGAACCCTTCTTCTTCGGCTGCTGCTTGGAGCCACCGAACTTCTGGCCGGGGATCGGACCCATGCCGGGGATCTGCGGCGTGCCGCCCTTGGCCACGGTCTTCATCATCTTCGCCGCCTGCTCGAAGCGGTTCACGAGCGCGTTGACCTCGGTGACCGTCGTGCCCGAACCACGCGCGATGCGCACCCGGCGGGACCCGTTGAGCACCTTGGGCTGGCGCCGCTCCTGCAACGTCATCGACTGGATGATCGCCTCGGTGCGGGTGATCTCGCGCTCGTCGAAGTTGTCGAGCTGCTCGCGCATGCCCTTCGCACCGGGCAGCATGCCGAGCATGTTCTTGATCGAGCCCATGTTCTTGAGCTGCTGCATCTGGCCCAGGAAGTCCTCGAGCGTGAAGGTATCGGTCGCGAACTTCTCGGCGACCTTGCGCGACTCCTCCTCGTCGAACGTCTTCTGCGCCTGCTCGATGAGGGTGAGGATGTCACCGAGATCGAGGATGCGACTGGCCATGCGGTCGGGATAGAACGGCTCGAAGTCGTCCAGACCCTCGCCGGTACTCGCGAACAGGATCGGGCGGCCCGTGACACTCGCCACCGACAGCGCGGCTCCACCGCGGGCATCCCCATCGAGCTTGGACAGAACGACACCCGTGAAGTCGACGCCGTCCTGGAAGGCTCGGGCGGTCGTGACCGCATCCTGACCGATCATCGCGTCGATGACGAACAGCACCTCGTCGGGGTCGATGGCCTTGCGGATGTTGCTGGCCTGCTTCATGAGCTCGGCATCGACGCCGAGACGGCCGGCCGTGTCGACGATGACCACGTCGTACTGCTTGGACTTGGCGTGCTTGAGGGCCTCCTTGGCGACCTTCACCGGGTCGCCCTTGCCGTTGCCGGGCTCGGGGGCGAACACGGGAACGCCCGCCTGCTCACCCACCACCTGCAGCTGCGTGACGGCGTTGGGGCGCTGGAGGTCGGCCGCGACCAGCACCGGCGTGTGGCCCTCCGACTTCAGCCACTTCGCGAGCTTGCCCGCGAGCGTCGTCTTACCGGCGCCCTGGAGACCCGCGAGCATGATCACCGTGGGCGGCTGCTTCGCGAACTGGATGCGCCTGGCTTCGCCACCGAGAATCGCCACCAGCTCGTCGTTGACGATCTGCACGACCTGCTGCGCCGGGTTCAGGGCCTTGGACACCTCGTCGCCGAGCGCGCGCTCCCGCACCCGCCCCGTGAAGTCCTTGACGACCTCGAGGGCGACGTCGGCATCGAGCAGGGCGCGACGGATCTCGCGGACGGTACCGTCGACATCCGCGGGGCTGAGCTTGCCCTTGCCGCGGAGGTTCTTGAACGTGTCGGCGAGACGGTCGGTGAGGTTTCCGAAGATGGCCATGGTGCAGCCAGTTTATCCGGGCGGGAGCCGAGTACCCTGATTCGCATGCCCCTCATCGTGCCGTTCGGCGGCTCCACGCCCCAGGTTGCCGACACCGCCTGGGTTGCACCCAACGCGACGCTGATCGGTGACGTGACGTTGCACGAGCGCTCGAGCGTCTTCTACGGAACCGTGCTGCGGGCCGACGTCGCATCCATCACTCTCGGCGAGCGCAGCAACCTGCAGGACAACGTGACGGTGCACTGCGACAGCGGCGTGCCCACGACTATCGGCTCGGGCGTGAGCGTCGGCCACGCGGCCACCCTGCACGGCTGCACCATCGAGGACGACTGCCTCATCGGCATGGGTGCGACTGTGCTCAACCACGCGGTGATCGGCACCGGCTCGCTGGTGGCCGCGGGCACCGTCGTGCTCGAGGGCACGATCGTGCCGCCCGGGTCGCTCGTCGCGGGGGTACCCGGCAAGGTGCGGCGCGAGCTGACGGACGAGGAGCGGGCGGGCATCCGCGCCAACGGCGAACGCTATGTGCAGTACGCAGTCGCGCACCGGGAGGCGACCGGCTGATGCGACGGGCGTCGCTGGTCGGCGTACTGGCACTGACAGCGGTGCTGGCGGGATGCTCGGCGCCCGCCCACGTGCCCGGAGGCTCCGACTCCGCCCCCACCGCGGCTGCCGGAGCACCCTCCTCGTCGCCCGCGGCCACGCAGTCCCCCACCGCGGCTGACTTCGCGGTGCCGTCGACCTGCGATGGCCTGCTGCCGCCGGAGCTCGCTGCATCGTTCGCCTCACAGGGCCTCACGGGGAGCGAGGTCGCGGTGTTCGGCGACGTCGCCGTCGGAGATCCGATCCCCGTGCTCGACTACGACACCAACGCGGACAGCGGCATCGTCATGGCGGACTACCTGTTCTGCGACTGGACCGGGTCTGACCAGACCATCGACATCTTCCTAGGCCGCGTCGACGCCACCAGCCGCCCGCTCGTCGTCAGCGAGTTCTGGTCGTTCGACCGACGCATCGACCGCACCGCTGCCACGGTGGTGATGACCTTCGACGGGATGATCCCCGGCGTCGGGCAGGGACCGGCGAACTACTGGGCACTGCGCACCAACTCGGAACTCAAGGTCGACGTCTCGCCGGGAGACGAGCAGGCACGCCAGCTGGCGCAGTCGATCGCCGATCAGGTCGCCGCCCACGTGATGGCCGACTGAACCTGCCCGGGCGACTGCAGCTACTCGGTAGCGACGACGTCCCAGTCACCGAAGAGCGCGAATCCCGCGGATGCCGCGAGCGCAACGGATGAGACGTTGTCGAACTGGCACCGGTACTGCGGCTCGTAGCCCCGGTCGATCGCCAGGGCGCTCATCGCCCGCACGGTCGTACGCCCCAGACCACGACCTCGGAACTCGGGGAGGGTGATGACACCGAGGTCGGCCAGTCGGGAGCCGTCCCACGGGTACATGCTGGCCGTCGAGACCAGACGGCCATCGAGGATCGTTCCGAACACGAGCCAGTGGTCCAGCTCGACGAAGGCGTCATCGAGGTCGTCCTCGGGCGCCTCGTGGGCGAATCGCTCGAACAGCGGGGCGTCTTCATCGGTCAGCGGTCGGGTCTGCGCACCGACCGGCGCGAGCCTGAGTGCCTCCTGCTGCGCGACCGGGAGGTAGAAGAGGTGATCCGGCCCGTTAAGTTCGAGACTGGCGGCGGCCAGGCGTCGGGCCAACTCCTCGTCGCTGACGGTCGCTGCCGGGGAGAGCGCAAGCTCGGCGGCACGCGCGGGTGTGACTGTCAGCAGCCTCCTGCCGTCGGCGACCGACAGCACCGAGACCGAACGGGAGTCGCTGAGGGTCGGATCGATGACGACCGTGAAGTCATCGGAGATCTCGGGTGCCGACTCCGGCTTCCAATAGGTCGTGACGGCGGAGGAGAACACGCCGAAAGGTTACTGGAAGCCCGGGTCGGCTGCGATGCGGATCAGGATCACGGCCACCAAGGGCACCAGCGCCACGATGATCGTCACGACGGCGAGGGCGCGGGAATTGCCCTTCACCAGGTTGACGATCGCAAGCACTAAGGCCGCCAGCACCACGAGGGCCGCGACGATGAACACGATCTCGTAGGGCAGCGCGCCGCTGCCCCCACCGGAGAGCGCCGCCGAAATGCCGGTGACGAACGCCCAGGACATCGCTGCGACACCGACGATGGCCGCGATCAGCGGGATGACTCCGCGAGTAGTTTTCACGTCGCTCAGCCTACGAGAGCCTGAACGAACACGTGAGGGGTGAAGCCGGTGAGATCTCCGATGCCCTCGCCCTGACCGACGAGCTTGATCGGGATGCCCGTTTTCTCCTGCACGGCGAGCACGAACCCGCCCTTCGCCGAGCCGTCGAGCTTGGTGAGCACGAGTCCCGTCACGCCCGCGTGCTCGATGAACGCCTCCGCCTGCGCTAGGCCGTTCTGCCCGGTCGTCGCGTCGAGCACGAGCAGCACCTCGGCGATCTCGGTCTGCTTCTCCAGCACCCGGCGGATCTTGCCGAGCTCGTCCATCAGGCCACTCTTCGTCTGCAGCCGCCCAGCGGTGTCGATGAGAACGATTTCGATGCCCTCGCGCTGCGCACGCTCGACAGTCTGGAACGCGACGGAAGCCGGATCCTGACCCTGCTGCTGCGGTTTGACGATCGCCGCTCCCCCGCGCTCGGCCCAGGTGGCGAGTTGCTCGACCGCGGCAGCGCGGAACGTGTCCGCGGCGCCGACGACGACCGTGCGGCCGTAGCCGGTGAGGAACTTCGCGAACTTGCCGATCGTGGTGGTCTTGCCGACACCGTTGACGCCGACGACGAGCACGACGGCGGGTCGCGCCGAGAGATGGAGGGTCGGGTCGAGGCGGGCTAGGCGTTCCTCGAGGGTCTCGCGGAGCATCCGCTTCAGATCGGCGGGATCTGTCGTGCGGAACTTGGCGACGCTCGCGCGCAGCTCCTCGACGATCGAGTCGGTGATGTCGGGGCCGAAGTCCGCCGAGATCAGCGCGTCTTCGAGGTGCTCCCAGGTCTCCTCATCGATCGTCGCGCGGGAGAACATGCCCTTGAGCGCGCCGGAAAGCGACCACGATGCCATGGCTCAAGGGTAGGGCACCCTCGGCGGGTTGCCCGGGAGGTCAGGACAGGCCGAATGTGGACAGCGAGACCAGCGGCTGGTTGTACGGGGCGAAGACGTCGACGAGGTCGAGGGTCGTGTCCAGACTCTTGCCGGAGCCGGCGAACCGCACCAGGACGCCGTAACCCGTGTCGGTGTTCGTGTAGGCACCACCACCCTTGGCGGTGAACCCGCCGCCCAGAAGATCGCGGGCGACGGAATCAGCGAGTTCGCTGTCGCCCGGGAGAATCGCCCACGTCGACAGCTCGCCGCCCACGTCAGCGGTCACCACGCAGGCCTTGGCAAGCACCGCGGTGCCCACCAGCTGCACAGCGAACTTCTTCGGTTCGACCTCGTAGTACCGAGTGCCTTCGGGCGCGGTGGCGTCGAGGCGGTCCACGATCTTCGGGCACTCGCTCCATCCGCTCTTCACCGTCGGAGTTGGTGTTGGAGTCGGTGACGCGGTCCGCGTGGGCACGACGGTGGGTGTCGACGACGTGGGGGGCGCGGTCGGTGCTGGCTCGGTGCCGCAGCCCGACAGGGCGAGAACAGCAACGAGCAGTAGTCCCGGACTCAGGCGCATCACAACTGCACGGTACCGCGTGCCCACCCATTCGTGCCAGCACGCTGGGATATCTCCCGCGCGAGAGTCGCAGCGAGCGCTCGGCTGCGTCTAGCTCGCCGACCGCTCCCCGACCCGCTGCCCCACGACGGCGCTGATGCCGTCGGCGCGCATGCTGACGCCGTAGAGGGCGTCGGCGATCTCCATGGTGCGCTTCTGGTGGGTGATGACGATGAGCTGGGATGTCTCGCGCAGGTCTTCGAAGATGGTCAGCAGTCGCCCGAGGTTCGCGTCATCCAGTGCGGCCTCGACCTCGTCCATGATGTAGAACGGGCTGGGGCGCGCCTTGAAGATCGCGATGAGCAGGGCGACGGCCGCGAGGGAGCGCTCGCCACCGCTCAGCAGCGACAGGCGCTCGATCTTCTTGCCCGCCGGCTTCACCGTCACCTCGATGCCGGTGGTGAGCATGTTGTCGGGGTCGGTGAGGTGAATGCTGCCGGTGCCGCCCGGGAACAGGATCGGGAAGACCTGGTTGAAGGCCGCACGGGTGTCCTCGAACGCTGAGCCGAAGATGTCCTGCATCTTCTCGTCGATCTCGTCGATGATCGTGAGGAGGTCCTTGCGGGTGTTCGTCAGGTCGGTCAACTGCTCGGTGAGGAACTTGTGGCGCTGCTCGAGCGCCTCGAACTCCTCGAGGGCCAGCGGGTTGACGCGGCCGAGCTGCGCGAGCTTGCGCTCGGCCGCCGCGAGGCGCGCCTGCTGCTCGACGCGCACGAAGGGCTTACCCGCTGGTTGAGTAGCCTCCGCAGGAGGCGTATCGAAACCTTCCTGATCGTCATCGTCTTCGGTTTCGATACGCGCTTGCGCGCTACTCAACCCGCCCTCGTCGGGCACGGGCACCTGCGGCCCGTACTCGGCGACGAGCACGTCCTCCACGAGCCCCAGCTCCTCGCCGGCCCGCTCCAGGAGCGTCGACAGGTGCAGCTTCTTCTCGTAGATCTGCATCTCGAGGCCGTGCACGTTCTCGCTGATCGCGCTCAGCCGCTCGCGCAGCGAACTCTCCTCGCGCCGCAGTGTCGCGAGCTCCTCGTTCTGGGCTGAGCGCTCCGCCTCCTTCGCGGTCAGGTCGACCCGCGCCTGCGACACCGAACGGTCCACCGAGTCGAGCACCGCGGGCAGCGCCGCGATCACCTCGGTCGCCGCGGCGACCTGACGCTGGCGGATGACGGTGAGCCGAGCCTGCTCCTCGGCCGCCTCCCGCTCGGCCACGAGCTGGGCGGCCATCGCCTCGGCTCGTGCGCGCTCCGCGCGCACTCTCTCCCGGATCGTCTCCAGCTGGATGCGCTGCTCGAGCTCGGCGGCGCGAGCCGCCTCGACCCCGGCCAGCACGGAATCGCGGGCGGGGACATCCAGCATCGGGCGGGG
>ENA-UOYA01000543-UOYA01000543.1-activated-sludge-metagenome-genome-assembly--contig:-NODE-543-length-47566-cov-5.944792_pt1 | contig 47566 bp, 40 predicted proteins | sample MGYA00238163_ERZ764804 | MGnify/ENA primary metagenome ERZ764804 (study PRJEB28919, sample SAMN05720223) | activated sludge metagenome | isolation source: Anaerobic digester | place: Hong Kong...
CTGCTCGCGCTCCAACACACTTTTAAGTTGGTCTGCTGTTATCATGTTTTTATTTGAAATGAATGGTTGAGTTGGACTTATGTTTCGCTTTTCAGGGTGCAAAAATAGACAAAAATAGTCACCATTCAAAATATCACTTTTGCGGATACCCGGCATTTTGCGAAGTTCATGGCCGGATGAGAAGTTTTTCTCCTCTCCTCAACACCGCTCCCAAATGGGGGTTCCATTCCTTCAACTGTGCCACTGTACACTCATATTTCCGCGAAATGGAGTATAAAGTTTCACCCGGTTCAACCAGGTGCTGTAATGAAGAACCGTCGGCTGAGAGATTTGATTCGGCGGGTTCCGGTACCGATATGGTATCTGGCAATATGATTGTCTTGATTGTTGGTGGAATTCTCCCTTCTCTTTCAGGATTCTTTGGGGTGGGACCGGATTCCGGTTGAGATAAGGGGCGCGTGTGGACTGCAAGCGTCTGTTTCTCCCTTACTGGCTGATCGAGAATCTGACTTTTATCCGCTTTTGCTTTGGGGGCCTCAATCAGGACCTGTTCATTGGCCTTGGCTGGATTGAATCCGTTTTTCCGTTTATCTATCCTCTTCTCTTCTTTTGTCTTCTCCTTGGGGATTCTCTTTGCAGCGACCAGTGCATTGTTCTCTTTCAGGACCCTGCCGCCACGCAGGTAACGCGATGCGTAATAGGGTTCGGCAGAGTGGGAGACGATCACTCCGCTGGCTGTTGATGCATGCAGGAACCGGAACTCGCCGTTAGGAAGCAGCTCCTTCACGATGCCCACGTGCCCTACCTGGCCGTTGTGTGCACGTCCCTCAAAGAAGACCAGATCACCAACCTGCAGGTGCTCCCGCTGCATGATACTGGGCAGCTGCCGATCTTGTCCCGCAGAACTGGAGCTCAGCCTATAGCCGAATTCCCTGAAAACAAATGAGGTGAAGCCGGAGCAGTCGAAAGCGTGCGGCCCTTTTCCGGCAGGCCGGTAAGGTTTGTTCAGGTATCTCATTCCGAAATTGATGATATCCTGACCGATACCGGTAATTTTCTTGTCGGGCGGTGCCGTTGTTTTTCTCACTCCGCAGGAGGCCATCAGGACGCCAATAAGTATCAGCAGTGCGGTTCTCTTATGCATCCTTTCCCTTCTTTATTTTTGAATAAGTTCACTTTTCACGCTTGCAAAAATAGAAAAATATCTTTGACGAACCGTATGGGACCCGCCACTTTAACGAATTCTCCGAAAAATTAGGAGTTGCAGGCACCGTTTCATATGAGGAAAAAGGCTATTTTTGCACTTTATTGTAACCAGAGCGAGAAAAATGAAACAACTGAGAAACATCGTTTTCGATTTCGGCGGAGTGCTGATCGACTGGAATCCTGAGTATCTTTATGGCAAAGTATTTAAAGAGCGGACCGAGATGGAGTATTTCCTGAACAACATCTGTCCCTATTCGTGGAATGTGCTGCAGGATGCCGGGCGTCCGGTTGCAGTTGCAACTGCCGAGAAAGAGCAGGAGTTTCCTGAATACAGGGATGAGATTGCCATGTATTACGGCCGCTGGGAAGAGATGCTGGGAGGTGAGATTGTAGAGAATACCCGGCTGGTAAGCGCCTTGAGCGAGAGATACTCCATATTCGGACTGACCAACTGGTCGGCCGAGACGCTCCCCCTTGCCGTGAAACGGTACGATTTTTTCAATTACCTGACAGGAATGGTTGTTTCGGGCGAAGAGAAGATCATTAAACCCGATCCGCGGTTGTACCGCGTCCTGTTGGAGCGGTTCGGCCTGAATCCCGAAGAGACGCTCTTTATCGATGATAACGCCCAGAACATAGCTACCGCGGTGATGCTGGGCTTCAAGACCATCCACTATTCACCAGGAGTGATCCTGAAAGATGAGTTGGAAAAGATGGGGGTGGCATTGTAATTTTAACCTTTAGCAAGATACTATTTGCCAATTATTTTCTATCTTTGCGCCCGAAAACAATCGTGTGGACAGATTTGAACTGCTTGCAACCACAGAAAAAAATGCTAAAAATGTCTTGTATGTTTTCCCGCATTTTTCCTTCGTGCACAACCGCCAGTTTAGATTTTCCATCACAGTTTATAAACAGCTTTATTAATCACAAAACCAGAATCGAAAGTTCATGGTGTAGGTTTTCTCTTCTTTGCCCGTTGGACTTGATTCTGTCAATTTTTTTAAAATGAACTATTTCTTTACCTCCGAATCGGTGTCGGAAGGACACCCCGATAAAGTAGCCGATCAGATATCGGATGCTTTGCTGGACGAGTTTCTGGCGTATGACCCTGACTCGAAAGTAGCTTGCGAAACTTTGGTGACGACCGGACAGGTTGTCCTTGCCGGAGAAGTGAAATCAAAAACCTATGTGGATGTGGCCGAAGTGGCCCGACGTGTGATTGCCAACATTGGCTATACCAAGAGTGAATATCAGTTTGAAGCAAAATCGTGCGGCGTTTTCTCCAGTATCCATGAACAGTCAGACGACATCAACCGTGGGGTTGACGGCAAGGAGAACCCGATGGATCAGGGTGCCGGCGATCAGGGGATGATGTTCGGTTATGCCACTGCCGAAACGGAGAACTACATGCCGTTGGCGCTCGACCTGAGTCACGCCTTGCTGCGTGAACTGGCACATATCCGGAAGTATGAACCGGAGCTGATGCCCTATCTCCGCCCCGATGCAAAGTCGCAGGTTACCATTGAGTATTCGCCCGACGGGACTCCGGTGCGGATCGATACCATTGTGGTCTCCACCCAGCACGACGAGTTTATTTATCCCGAAACGGCCACAAAAGAGGCAAGCTTGAGGGCCGATGCGGCCATGCAGTCTCAGATCGCCCATGACGTGAAGAGGATCCTGATCCCGCGCGTTCGCGAGAAATACAAAAATATGCGTGATATCCACAAGCTTTTTGACGACAAGATCAAATATCACGTCAACCCCACCGGAAAGTTCGTGATCGGCGGACCGCACGGCGATACCGGGCTGACTGGGCGCAAGATTATCGTGGATACCTATGGTGGAAAAGCGTCGCATGGCGGTGGAGCCTTCTCAGGAAAAGATCCTTCGAAAGTCGACCGGTCGGCAGCTTATGCGGCACGTCATATCGCCAAAAACCTGGTAGCTGCCGGAGTCGCCTCCGAAGTGTTGATTCAGGTCTCGTACGCCATTGGCGTGGCGCAGCCGATGAATATCTATGTGAATACCTATGGGAAAAGCAAGGTGAATATGTCGGATGCGGAGATTGCCAAAAAGGTGGAATCCCTGTTCGACATGCGTCCCAAGGCGATTGAGGAGCGGCTGAAACTTCGCAACCCGATCTATCTGGAAACCGCCTCCTACGGACATATGGGGCGTCAGCCGGAGAAGGTTGTGAAGAGGTTTGAATCCCGCTATATGCCGGAACCGGTTATCAAGGAGGTAGAACTCTTTACCTGGGAAAAACTCGATTTTGTAGAGGCGGTCAGGAAAGCGTTTGGTCTATAATCGGGGCATCAGCCCAACATTTGCCAATAGAGAAGGTATGGAACAGAGTCAGTCTGGAAAAAGAGTCCGGGAGGTAGTGGTCTATTGTGCCTCCAGCGCGAATATCGAAGGGTGTTACTTCGATGCGGCCCGGCAGTTGGGAAAGAGTCTGGCGCAGCATCAGATCACCTGTATTACCGGCGGAGGGAAACAGGGGCTGATGGGGGCCGTGAACGACAGTGTGCTGGAAAATGGTGGACGGGCAAGGGGAATCATCCCGCAGTTCATGGTCGATTCGGGCTGGTGCCATTCCCGGTTATCCGAACTGATCATTACTGAGTCGATGCACGAGCGCAAATTGTTGATGGCCAGTCAGTCCGATGCCGCCATTGCACTTCCAGGCGGATTGGGTACACTGGAGGAGTTGGCCGAAATCCTCACCTGGAAACAGCTGGGACTTTACAAAAATCCCATCGTCATCCTCAATACCAACGGATATTATGATCCGTTGCTGGCGATGATCGACAGGATGGTCAGGGAGAGATTCGTGCACCAGAACTACTGCAACATGTGGAAGGTAATCGATTCACCGGACAGGGTGGTAGATTATCTGCAACAGGCCGAGATCTGGAATCCTGCGTTTACAAAATATGAGAAAAAAGAGTTGTAATTTTGCAGAAATTTCCAAGGTGTGCCAGATACAATTCCCGACATAGCGATAGATACCGTCTCTTTGCATGTGCTGAAAGATACGGTGCTACACCTATCCGATTCGATCCGGATCGGGTTCTCCTCGTTTGAATATATCCCGACCGACAGTAGCCGTCTTTTTTTCGATGTTGCTATCCCTGCCGGGGTGGGGCAACCCGGCCAGTTGGCAGAGGGTTTCTCGGGGACACTCCTCCCTTTTTCTCCAACCATCCAGAGTGTTTTCTCCCTCCTCTTTACCCTCTGTTTTGTCGTTGCTGCATTTTGGTTTAACCGGGAGGGGCCCACTCTGGCTGCAAATTTCAGGAATATCTTTTCGGGGGGCGTGAGAAACCGGACGATCTTTAAGGAGGAGATCACCGCGACTGCCCTTTGGAGCGAATTCTTTTTGATATTCCAGACGGTGCTGATATTGACCATCGTGTCGTTCACCTTCTTTTGGGATAAAGGGATATCCGGCTTGTCACTCATGGAGATGATGCTGTTGTTTCTGGCTACATTTTTAGGTATTTTGCTCTTTCTCGCGATCAAATATCTGGTGTACAGATTGATCGATTATATTTTTATTGAATGGCGTCTTGGCGAGTGGACAGGGAAATATTTCAGGATTGTTGAACTGCTGGGGGTCTTGATGTTTGTACCGGCGATGTTTTTTGTGTTTGTTCCCGAGTTTTCAAAGGTGGTCCTGTTTTTACTGATTATTATCTTTTTTATTATAATGTGCGTGGTTTTCTGGAATCTGTTAAATGTTTTTGCTAAAAACAACGTGGGTTTGCTTAATTATTTTTTGTACCTTTGTGCCATCGAAATTGTCCCTTTTTTTCTGATTTACAAGGGTGTATTTTTTTTAGTTAATATAGCAGGCAATTAATACGTTATGGCTGTACGCAGAGTTAAAAAAGTCCTTATATCACAACCTCAACCAAGTAACGGAAAGTCTCCTTATTATGAACTGGGAGAGAAGTATCACGTAGAATTTCAGTTCAGACCTTTCATAAAAGTAGAACGGGTCTCCTTGAAGGAGTTCCGTCACCAGCGCATAAATATACTCGATTTTACAGGAATTGTGATGACTTCACGCACGGCAGTAGATCATTTCTTCTCGCTTTGTGAGGAGTTGAAGATCTCCATGCCCGAGTCGATGAAATTTTTTTGCATATCGGAAACAGTTGCGCTCTACCTGCAGAAATATATCGTTTACAGAAAGAGAAAAATATTCTTCAGTCAAACCGGGAAGATTGAAGGGCTGAATGCCGCCTTTACCAAGCATTCGAAGGAGAATCTGCTTGTCCCGGTTCCGGAAGAACATAACGAAGAGGTGTTGAACTATCTCGCTTCGAAGAAGTTGAAGTATACTCCAAGTGTAATGTACCGTACCGTAAGTAATGATTATGGTGAAGGTGAAGTTCTGGATGCCGATATGATCATCTTCTTCAGCCCTATCGGTGTGCAATCTTTGTTGAAGAACTTCCCCGATTTCAAGCAGGGCGACATTGCTATCGGCTGCTTCGGGTCGACTACGGCAAAGGCTATCGTCGACGAAGGTCTCAGACTCGATTGTGAAGCTCCTACACCGGAGTATCCCTCGATGAGTATGGCTCTCGATGCCTTCCTGAAAGAGAATCAGAAAAAGAGCGTGGACTGATTTGCCACGGATTGAAAATGCTGTTTTTTTATTTCCCGGGCAATATGTTCAATTGCAAAAAACAACTATCTTTGCAACTGTAATTGCTTTCGGAGGAAATGCTCTTATCTATGGTTGAAAGACAACGTTTTACGTTCAAAAAGGAGGAGCGTGTAACTGGCAATAAAAGGATTTCAGCCCTTTTTGCCCACGGTGCCTCTTTTCTTGTCTATCCGTTCAAGGTTGTCTTTTACGACTATGAGTGTGCTGTTTCCGGACCTGTTTCGGTACTGGTAAGTATACCCAAGAAGAGGTTGAGGCGGGCAACGGCACGTAACAGGATGAAAAGGCTGGTCAGGGAGGCTTACCGGATAAACAAGGAGCTGATCCCGTCAGATCTGCTGCCTGATAACCGACGTGTCGATATTGCGTTTATCTATATTAAGGATGAACTTTCCGGTTATGACAAGGTGGAACGAAGTATCTGCAAGTCACTCCGGGAAATATCAAGTAAGTTAAAGGCTGAAAGAGCAAAATGCTAAAGATCATTAGAAGGGTACTGACCTGCCTGCTACTTGCACCTGTACATTTTTACCGGCAAGCGATCTCGCCGCTCTTGCCGCCCAGTTGCCGGTATACGCCCACCTGTTCGCAATACGCCATAGAGGCACTTCAAAAGCACGGACCTTTCAAAGGTTCGTTATTGTCTGTAAAACGCATTTTAAGTTGTAATCCATGGGGCGGGTCGGGTTATGATCCTGTTCCTGAACCGGGACCAGAAAAACAGCAAGACAAACCGAAAGCGGAGTAAACAATTTATATGGAACTATACGACGTTCACACCCACCAGATTCTGTTAGAGGATACCGATGATCCGTATCACTCGTGTATCCTAGATGTCTACCCCCTTGAGTTTGAAGTAGCCAAAGAGACAAACGACCGCCATGCCTTTTCCTGCGGAATCCATCCCTGGTATTCCGAAGAGAGTGAAAATCAGATGACCTACCTGAAAGAGATTGTCGGAGATCCACGTATCGTTGCCATTGGCGAAACTGGACTGGATAAATTGAAGGGCCCCTCCTTTGATGTTCAGATTCCTGTCTTTAAAGAACATATCCTCTTGTCGGAGAAATTGGGCAAGCCGTTGATCATCCACTGCGTGAAAGCATGGGAGGAGTTGATGCGTGTACGTGAAGAGACCAGTCCTGTTCAACCGTGGATCCTGCATGGATACCGGGGGAAGCCGGAGTTGACCAGGCAGCTGGTACGAAAAGGTTTCTTCTTCTCGGTAGGGGACGATATCAATGTGGAGTCGATGGAGTTGATTCCAATCGAAAACCTTTTCTGTGAAACTGACGAGGATGTTATGGATATCCGGGACGTCTATGCGCAGGCTGCACAGGCTGTAAACATGGAAATTGAAGAGTTCGCAGCGAAGATAGCTCAAAACATCCACCGTATCTTTCCTACACTGAAGGCTCCCAAGCCTTTTGATCCTGAGGAGGATGAGGAGGTGGATGATTGATCCGGCCTCGCTCTTCTCATCCCCTCTATTTCCTATTTCCGTCCGAAGTCGGCTGGGATTTCCCCCCAGCTATCGGTTTCCCATTTGATGATAGGGTTTTCGTAACTGTTTTCCGACAGCCACTTTTCTGCTCTGGCGATCAGGTCGAAAATCGGTTGATTCTCTGGTGTCGGGGTTAATTTGGTATTGCATTTTTTGTTGGCTACCCACTTGATGGCGTTCACACTGTCGGAATAGATCGGCAGCTTGCTCTTCTTCTGTTTCAACAAGGCGAGTGCATGGACGATAGCCAAGAACTCCCCGATGTTGTTGGTACCCTCTTTCAAGGGGCCGACATGAAAGATCTCCATACCGTCGGCCACGAAGACCCCCCGGTACTCCATCAATCCGGGATTCCCGCTACAGGCGGCATCCACTGCAATGCTTTCCAGAATATATGTCGCCTTTGTAAGGGGTGGTTTCCTGGGTTTGGTTCCCGTCTTCCCCAGGTGTTTCCAGGGATTATCGTTAAAGGCGGCCTCCGCCTCTTCCCGCGTTTCAAAAGATTTATACCTGGCATTTTCAACACCCGATACCTGCGCCTTGCAGTCGTCCCATGACGAATAGACGCCGGGCCTGATGCCCTGCCAGACTACGTAGAACTTCCTTTTTGCCATTATTTTTCTCGCTTCACTTTTCTCATCCGTCGCATATAACATTGCCAACCCTTTACCGACCATCAAAGGGGGGTCAGTAACTCCAATCACAATGTCTCCAGAACATGCGGCGCGATCTCCTGGTGGAGATCCTGGCGAGGCTCCTCGATAGTGATGATGCTGTCTACGATAAACTTCGTGTAGCCGCGCCAGGGTAGGGGCGCAAAATACTCCCTGTAGTGCAGCTGGACATTTTTTCCGCTCGAGAGCATCAGCTTTTCGGCTATCTCCTTGTCTTCAACCGAAAAATCGAACTGATTGGACTGAAGCCCTCCCGGTTTGTCGGCCCTAAACCCGGTCTGGATGAGTTTTCCCTCGTATGTTTTGAAAATCACACCCTTATATACCAGGTAGTTTAGCTCGCCAGATTTTACGCCGGTGCCGAAAACGTAGTAATAGCGTACGTAAACAAATGCGGCGAGTGCAATCAGCACCACTCCTGCAAACCTGCCGAGCCATTTTTTACTTTTTCTCCTTTTGGGCTGAAGATCATTCATAGATTCATTTTTCAATATCATTGCCAAAGGTACGTTTTTTTTGCTTTTTTAGCTATTTATTGCCTCAAAAATAAAGTTCTGTCTCCCTTTTTGAGTTAACTTTGTACAAATATAACACCTAAAATATTGTCGTATGCATAAGTTAACTTTACTTGTTGTAGTTTTTTTTGTCTCCATTTCACTCTTTTCCCAACAATCTGCCTACACATTCACTGTAGTTAAGGAGAACCCTGTAACTTCCGTAAAGAATCAGGCCAGTTCAGGTACATGCTGGAGTTTCTCGGGAGTAAGTTTTCTGGAGTCTGAGCTGTTGAGAAAAGGAAAAGGTACATTCGACCTGTCGGAGATGTATATTGTCAGGAGAAACTACGAAGATAAAGCCGAGAAGTATGTCCGGACACACGGAAACCTCAATTTTGCTCCAGGTGGATCGTTCGCCGATGTGATTGAAACGCTCGACCAGTATGGTGTGGTTCCCGATGAAGTTTACACCGGTTTGCTCGATGGCGCTGAACGCCACGACCATGGTGAAATGGACAAGGTACTGAGTGGTTACATGAAGGGGATCATCGGGAATAATTCTGTTTCAACAGTTTGGAAGAGAGGTTTTAACGGTATCCTCGATGCTTATCTGGGTGCAAAGCCCGACTCGTTCACTTACAATGGCAAAACGTATACTCCCCAATCTTTCAAGGAGTTCCTTGAATTGGATCAGAACGATTATATCTCGATAACCTCGTTTTCACACCAGCCGTTCTATACCTATTTCCCACTTGAAGTGCCCGATAACTGGCGCTGGGCCAACTCCTTCAACCTTCCGCTGGACGAAATGATGGCAGCCATCGATCATGCCCTGATGAACGGCTATACCGTAGCTTGGGCCTCGGACGTGAGCGAGGGAGGATTTTCGCGTCAGGGTATCGCCATAGTTCCCGATGAAAATGCCGTGGAGAATGCGGGGACCGATCAGGCAAAATGGTTGGGTTTGTCGGAACGCGAAAGGCGCTCGTCGATCGCTGGAAAGGTAGGATCAGAAGTTCTTAAAGAGAAGACCATCACTCAGGAGATGCGTCAGCTAGCTTACGATAACTATCAGACAACCGATGATCATGGCATGCATATCTACGGTATTGCCAAGGATCAGAACGGCAACAAATTCTATCTGGTAAAAAATTCATGGGGAGAGACCGGACCTTACAACGGAGTCTGGTATGCTTCCGAGGCTTTTGTCCGTTACAAGACCACCAGCATCGTAATGCACAAGGATGCGCTGCCCAAGGCGACGGCTAAGAAATTGTGAGATTAAGGATGATACGGCATGGAGATTTCCGCGTTATACAAAATTTATGAAGAACATCCGGTAGTTACTACCGATTCGCGTGTCTGTCCCAAAGGTTCCATCTTCTTTGCGCTCAAAGGTGAACGTTTTAACGGCAACCTTTTTGCCGAAAGTGCACTTGAAAGAGGTTGTGCCTACGCCGTTGTGGATGAGTGGGATAAAAACAGACCGGAAGACCCGCGTGTGATTGTGGTGGAAAATGTACTGGAAACGTTGCAAAAGTTGGCCAATTTCCACCGTAAAAAGCTAAAGATAACCATTGTGGGAATTACCGGCACAAACGGTAAGACTACCACGAAGGAGCTGGTGGCAGCCATCCTCTCCAAGGAGTTCAAGGTGGCCTTCACCCAGGGAAACTACAACAACCACATCGGCGTTCCGCTCACCTTGCTCTCGATCAACCGGTCGCACGAGATCGGTGTGATCGAGATGGGGGCCAACCATCCCGGTGAAATAGGCGAACTGTGTGAGATTGCCGAGCCCAATTTCGGACTGATCACGAACATCGGGACAGCCCATATCGAAGGTTTCGGGTCGCTCGAGAATGTGATCAGAACCAAATGTGAATTGTACGATTTCATCCGTGCCCACGAAGGTAAGGTGTTTGTGAACAAGGACAATCCAATCTTGAGAGAAAAGTCGGAAGGCATGGACCGGATCCTCTACGGGCGCGACGATCCCACCCTTTTCGTCTCGGGTACCTTATCGACAGAAACCCCTTTTCTGCACTTCGACTGGAACTTTTTCGAACATCCGCACAGGGTAAGAACCCATCTGGTGGGTGCCTACAACCTCGACAATGCGTTGGCCGCAGCCGCCATAGGAAAGTATTTTGGGATCAATGCCGAGCTGATCAGCCATGCGCTTGAGGCTTATGAGCCCAAAAACAACCGTTCGCAGTTTGAACGTACCCGGCACAACGATCTCATCATCGATGCCTACAATGCCAATCCTACGAGCATGAAGGCGATGCTCGACTTCTTCTCGAAGATCAGTACGGATCTGCCGAAGAGTGTCATTCTGGGAGAGATGAAAGAGTTGGGGCCCATTTCCGGAGAGGAACACCGGAAAATGTTGGACTACCTTCGCCGGCAATCTTTCGACAAGATATACCTTGTGGGATCGGTATTTACCGGAGGAGAGGCTGCAGACTGCGTCTCGGACAAGATGCTCCCCTTTGAGCGGGTGGACCTGTTGATCGAGGAGCTGAAACAGCATCCCATTACCGGACACTACATTCTGCTCAAAGGTTCTCACTCGGTCCAGCTGGAAAAGGTGGTCCCGTTCCTGTAGAATCGCAGAGGCCTATTCCGCCCTAAACTTCACATGTAACACCACCACTTCCGACACGGTGCCTATCCTGAATTGCGGGCCCGCCAGTCCCAGCCCCGAGGTGACATAGATGTGCGTGTTGCCTTTCTTCAGATATCCGTAGGCCACCTCAAAGGCCATGCGAGTTGCCAGATTTCCCGGAAAAGCTTGTCCCTGATGCGTGTGGCCATATAACGCAATGTCGGCTCCCGCATCAACCTCCTCATCCAGGTTGTTGGGGGTATGGTTCAGTACAATAAGCGGCAGGCTCCGGTCGACCTCCTGTCGATCCAGCAGACCGACTAACGACTGCCGGTCGGGAATCACCAGATCTTCACGTCCTACGACATAGAAAGAGCTGTCAACCAGTACAGCCGAATCACGGAGCATGGTTATTCCCGCATCGTTCAGCCATCCGATTTTCCGTTCGCCTTCGTAGCGGTATTCGTGGTTGCCGGTACAGGAATATATGCCCAAAGGAGCGTCAAGACGCCGAAGCTCCTCGTCCATCCGTTGTTGTTCGACCGGTTCGATCCGCGAATCGAGGATATCTCCCACAAAAAGGATCAGATCGGGTTGCTGCGCCATGATCAGCTCCACCATTCTTCGCGCGTCGTTCCGGTCGATCAGGTATCCCAGGTGCAGGTCACCAACCACTGCTATCTTCACCGAATCCATTCTTCCGGACCGTTTGCCTATCTCCATACTCAGCTGCTTCACCACCGGATGGTGGAACCGGTAACTGCCGTAGGATAATGCTAGTACCACCACCACAATGGAGGCGAGAAATAGGCCGACCTTAATCTTTTGCGGCTGATTCAACAGCTCCCTGGGACGGGCAATATTCCGGCCCAGTAGCAGGTAGACAAGATCGCCTATCAATACCAACCCGCCAAGGTAAAGCAGAAAAAGCATCCAGCTAGTACCCATGATGCTGATGGGATGGATGATCTCATGGGGGAGATGATGCCGGAACAGAAATCCGACAACATACAACAGCAGTTCCGAGATGAAGATGACCGTCCAGCATCTTTGGAGCACTCTTCGTCTCTTGAAAAGATACCAACCCTTCAGAAATATCAGCGGGTTGAGCGTGAGATGGATGATAAGTGCAACGACAAGTGAGCGCATGATTCTATCGACAGTTAATTGATCAGATCCAGTACAAGGTATTCCGACCGGGTACCGATACGGAACTTTCCGCCCCAGATACCCAGGCCCGAGGAGACGTAGAAATGGGTATCCCCTTTCCGGAGATACCCCTGAGAAAGTTCAAAAATCCTGTCGGTCAGCAGGGAGGCAGGGAAGACCTGTCCCCTATGGGTGTGGCCGGAGAATTGAAAATCTATCCCTTCGCGTACAGCTTCCTCCAGATCATAGGGTTGGTGGTTGAGCAGGATCGAGAAGGTCGACTTGTCCCAATGGGTTGTCAGTTCTGATAGCGGCTTGCGGTTTTTCCGGGAGTGATCTTCCCTCCCGATGATTGTCAGCCCGTTTTTCTGCAGTATGGTATCTCGCAGCAGTGTGATGCCCGACCGGTTGTAAAAATCGATACAGTTCCTGATTCCGGATATATACTCGTGATTGCCGGTACATGCATAGATTCCCAATGGTGCATGGATCCTCCTCAATTCCCTGTCGAGCGACTGCCGGGTGACAGGACGTAACTGGTTGTCGATCAGATCGCCTCCGATAATGACGATGTCGGGCTCTTCGGCATTGATCATCTCTACCCACTTGTGCAGCTCCTTTACGGAGATGGTGTATCCCAGATGCAGATCGCTGATACCGACTATCCGTACCGGTTTTTCAATTTTTCCGCTCTTGATGGTGAGGTGCGAGCGTTTTTTGTTGTGGTATTGCCAATTGCCGTAAATCAGTGTCAATACGATTATTCCCAGGCCAATAGCGGCAGTGGTTCCATTGTGGTACAACATTGCCGCAACTCTCTCCTTGTCGACAATATGGGTGAAATGATTGACGATCCGGAGGAGGTCGACCAAAATGAGGAGCAGGCAGATATAGAGCAATGCGATCATCCATGATGTGCCAAACCGGTAGAAGAGACCGGCACTCCACACAGGCATCGACTCGCCAAAACGGAAAAATATGAGCAGGCTGGCAAACCCGAGGAGATAGATTGCCATGACGGTGGTCCTGATCCATATTGCCGGGGGAACAAGCTGATATATCCGTATCGCGGCGTAGATGTTGGCCGTTAGGTAAAACAGCAGTATAGAGATGAAAAAAGATTTCATTATTTTCTTGTAGATTAGAGCGATAGAAAAAAACTTATCCACAAAGGTACGGAAAAATCGATGACCATCCCGTGAAAGAGTGCCACAACCACATAGTCGGATCCCGAATACCTGGTGATTATGGGGAGGGTGGTATCCATGGTGGTAGCACCGCCGGCACATATGGGGGCAAGTTTCCCGAAATGTCTTACCATCCAGGGCGCAAGGAGCAGCACGATAAACTCACGCATGATATTTGCCAGCAAGGCAACTGTTCCCAGTTCAGCCCCGCGGAACTCCGAGATAAGGATGCTCGAGAGCGAGTAGTAGGCAAACCCGGCACCTACGCAGAGGCAGTCGATCAGGCTCCTGCCCGGCAGGAGCAGGCTTGACACTCCCGCGCCTGCAAATGTTCCCACGGTGGTGGCAAGGGGTATCAACGCAATTGCGGGTCCGAACCGCTTGACTGCAAGGAGTATCTTCTTGCCGCTGCCGATCTGTATGCCGACAAGGAAGAGGAGCCCGTAGAGGATCCATTTTGAGATGTCGTCGTTGAGTAATGCATCGGGGAGTTGCCCGGTGAGGGCCAGAATGACGCCCGCCGCAAATAAAAGAAGATAGATGAGCGATTGCTTCATGATTTCTCACCCCCTTTTTTGAACAACGTTGAATAGAGCAGCCAGGCACAAAGCAGGGTCCCTGAAGTACCCCCAATCGTGATGATCAATGCTTCGATGCCGATGGTGCTGAAGGTTGCCAGCACCTGGTCGTTTGTGCCGACCGACACGCCCATAAAGAATAACAGAAGGGCGATGACAAGGGTGATGACACTGCCGGCATGCTTGACGAACGGGACCTTTCTGACGGTATATCCTGTGGCGACGCCAGATAGTATGACAAGGAAAATGTTGAGCATAATATCTTTGTTTGGGGTGGAAATCCAGTTGCAAAAGTAGACAAAAAAATCTTTTTAGCAGTCCGGTCGATTAAAATGGTGTTACCTCTAATCGAGGAAACTGCACTAATGTTTAAAAATGCAAAATAGGGTGCTCGGGGAGCTTGCTATTACTAAATTTTCGTAACAGGGTGACCTCTTTGCTTAGCCTGTTGAATTATTTGACTACTTTTGCTTAAATTTGAATTTACACTTATGAAAGAGACACTACTATCCTTGATTCTCCTGCTTGCCACGTTTGTGGTTTATGCGGAGGATGTCACCGTGAAAGGCAAACTGGTCAGCGCTAGCGACAAACAGCCGCTTCCTTATGCCACAGTTTCGGTTGCCTCAAAAACGATTCCTGATCAGGCCATCAGAAAATTTGCTACCGACGAGAGCGGAATTTTCTCCACTACGCTGAAAGCCGGGGACTATATCTTTACATTTCATTTTGTAGGAATGAACATCATTAACCGCAACGTGGAGATTAAGGATGGTGAATCTCTGGTTAATATTGGACAAATTGAGATGTTGGAGAGTTCTACCGAACTGGCCGAAATCAGAGTGACAGCCCAGCGTCCCCTGGTTAAGGTGGAGATCGATAAGCTTACCTACAGTGCAAAGGATGACCCCGAATCATCCACATCGAGCGTCCTGGACCTCTTAAGGAAGGTGCCCCTGGTGACAGTCGACGGGGAAGATAATATCCAACTGAAAGGCTCCTCAAGTTTTAAGATCTACCTGAACGGCAAACCGTCGAACATGATCTCGAACAATCCGTCGCAAGTGCTGAAAAGCATGCCGGCGAACAGCATAAAGGATGTAGAGGTAATCACCGACCCGGGAGCACGTTACGATGCCGAAGGTGTAGGCGGAATCATCAATATCATCACCGATAAAAGGGTGGACGAGGGTTATTCGGGCTCCGCAGGAGCCAATGGGAATACTTTTGGCGGGTATGGTGGCAACGCCTATCTCTCGCTGAAATATGGCAAGTTCGGACTTACAGGAAATGGAGCCTATTTCTACCACGACAGACCCGAAGCCGAAACGACATTCACCAGGGAGGATATTGCTCCTAATCCTGTAAATCAACTTATTCAGGAGGGACGCACCAACAATTATGGCGGTGGACTCTTATACAATATGCAGCTCAGTTATGAGCCGGATACCCTTAATCTCTTCAATGTCTCTGTCGGCCAGTTCGACGGACGGTTTCATACCGACTCGGAACAGGGTACCCTCTCCCGAGGAGCGAGAAACTACTCCTACCTGCTGAACAATAACTCGTCGAACCATTTCGGGGCGTTTACGCTGACAACCGATTATCAGCGGACATTCAAGAAGAAAGATGAGTTGTTGACCATCTCATACCGCTTCGAGAGGAATCCGGGCGACAGCAAATACGAAACAGAATACAGTGAGGTGGAAGACTATTTCTATTCCGACGGTTACCGGATGAGGAGCATCAACGATGCCGGTGGAAAAGAGCATACCGGACAGGTTGATTATGTGAATCCGCTGACCAGCAAACAGAGTATCGAGGTGGGCCTGAAATATATCTACCGTGACAACTCCAGTCGTGGCGACAACCGCTTCCTCGATCCCGAAAATGGGAATGCCTGGATGGAGGACCTGAGCCGGAAGAATGATCTCGACCATACGCAGCAGATCATGTCGGGTTATGCCGGTTACGGGTTTAAGGCAGGAAAGTTCGGTTTCAAACTGGGATTACGCGGTGAAAATACCGCCCAGAAGATTCACTTCATGAGTTCCAAGGTAGATACGGTGGTAAATACCGATTTCTTCGACCTGGTGCCTTCGGCTGCTTTCTCATACCAGGTGGGCATGACGAGAACTTTGCGATGGGGCTACAACATGCGCATCTCGCGTCCGGGCATCTGGTATCTGAACCCCTATATCAACGACGCGGATCCCAACAATATCCAGTATGGAAATCCCAACCTCGACGCGGAGCAGACCCACAATTTCAATCTCAATTTCGGCTCATTCTCGCAGAAGGTTAACTTCAATGCCTCATTGAGCTACTCTTTTACCCGTAACGCCATCACCTCGAGGGTATTCATCGATGAGTATAATGGCAGGGAGGGGGTTACCCACACTACATACGACAATATCGGACGCAACCAGTCGGTGGGACTGGACGGATACCTCAGCTGGACCCCCATGCCGATTGTAAGAATAAACCTGAACGGTTCGGTGGGGTATACCGATATTCAAAGTACGGAAGATGCCAATATCAGTAACAGCGGATTTACTGGATTGGTCTACAGTGGATTGACATTTACGCTGCCGAAGGATGTGAGGTTGACTGCCAACGCCGGACTCTTCTCCAGCAACATCCAGTTGCAGACTACCCAGTCGGCCTACTATTTCTACTCGTTCAGCGCGATGAAGAGTTTCCTGAACAAGAAGCTGGATCTCTCCCTCAATGCGACGGCACCTTTTAGCAAGTACATCAATATAGACGTAAATACTACCGGCGACGGATTCGAGCAGAAAATGAACCACCGGAATCCGATGCGTACATTCCGGCTGAGCCTGACCTACCGGTTTGGCGACCTGAAATCTTCGGTCAGAAAAGTGAAGCGCACCATCACCAACGAGGATCTTCTGCAGGGAGGTTCGCAGGAGGGAACCGGAGCCGGCGTACCAGTTACCGGATCATAACATAAATTTCAGACCGCATGAGAATCGATATCATTACCGTCTTGCCTGAAATGATTGAGGGGGCTTTGAACTGCTCCATCTTAAAGCGTGCTCAGGAGAAAGGATTGGTTCAGTTCGGATTGCATAACCTCCGTGATTACACCCTCGACAAGCATCGTCGGGTGGATGATTATCCGTTCGGCGGGGAGGCCGGCATGGTGTTGCAGATCGAGCCGATCGACCGATGCATCACACACCTGAAATCACTCCGTGATTACGATGAAGTGATCTTTACCACGCCAGATGGGGAGAAGTTTACCCAAAAGGTTGCCAACGAACTGTCACTCAAGGAAAACTTCATAATCCTCTGTGGTCACTACAAGGGAGTGGACTACCGGGTCAGGGAGCACCTGGTGACCAGGGAGATCTCCATTGGCGACTTCGTACTGACCGGCGGTGAACTTGCTGCTGCCATGATTGCCGATGCGGTTGTCCGGGTCATTCCCGGTGCAATCGGTGACGAGCAATCTGCCCTTTCCGATTCGTTTCAGGACAATCTGCTGGCTCCGCCCGTCTATACCCGTCCTGCGGAGTACAAGGGATGGCGTGTTCCCGATATCCTGCTCTCGGGACATGAACGGAAAATTGCCGAGTGGCGTCTTGAACAGGCACAGGAGCGGACCCGTCGGTTGCGTCCCGATCTGCTTGATTCGACTTTCGGAACCTTGCCGCATCAAAGCAGTTGAGAGCGTGAGGTACAGCACCCCGTTTCTTCACTGCAAGGTTTGAGGTGATCTGCCCCCTAGAGGGCCATCACCTTTATACCCATATAGATTGTTCGCGGTAATCCCGGGCCCCAGACATAATTGCTGTCCCGGTTCCGGTAGTTGTCAAAATCGTCCTGGTAGAAGTTGCCGATGTTCTTCACTCCTGCAAAAAGCTCCAGTCCGCTCTCCAGAAATGGCAGTGCAAACGTATAGCCCACCTTTGCACTGATTTCTGTAAACGATGGCGATGTACGGTATTCGTTGGATTGTAGTGTTGTGTTGGGTGAAAATTTTGCCAATATCATCTTGCCGGTATAGAGAGTGCTGATGGATACATTCAGATTCTTTACCGGAAATAGTGATAGAATGGCGTACCCGTACCTGTCGGGAGTACGGAGGAACTCGCGTTTTGGCTCCAACCCCTCGATGTTCTCTACTGCCTCGGAGTGAAGACTCTTTTGCCAGGTGAATCCCGACTCCAATTGTACCTTCTGCCTGTAGTTGCCCCGTACCTCAAGGGTAGCTCCTTTTACAGTTGCCCCGGGGCCATTCTGTTTTTCGAACTGTTCGCCAAACTCATCCTTCCCTACAGGCTGCAGATGGAATGCATCGTTCAGCCTGGTGTAAAACCCCTCCAGTGTGAAGCCGTAGATATAGTTTTCGGTTGCCTTGTCGAAATTTACCGAGCCGCTAAAGCTGTTTGAACGTTCCTCTTTCAAATTGGGAGCCAGTGAAATTCGGGAGATTCCTCCACCGGCAAATGCAATATGCATATCTGTATCGAAGGCTTGAGGCGCCCGGAATCCTGTACCCCAGGTGAATCGGAACTGCGTGTAGTTTTTCAGCCTGTATAGTATAGATACTCTGGGACTCAGGATGATATGCTCAATCAAGTTGTGTTTGTCGCCCCTGATTCCTGTCAACAGCGTAAAGGTGTTGCTGATTTTCCAGTCGCTTTGCAGAAAAAGAGCCGCATTCTTTGTGGTCTGGTCGGTCCCGTACCGGTAGTGCGGTATCGAATCCTGGATGTCGTCGAGCAGGTATTCCGCACCTGCGGTCAAAACGTTTGTTCCACCTATAAAGTAATCCAGGCGGTGATTGAGTTGAACGCCGCCCTGCAGAGTGTAGTTACGGGTATAGCCATATGGTGGATCTTCAAGATGGTTGCGTTCCGCTTCGGCAAACTCTTCGGACGTGTCAAAATCACTTGACACCGGATAGAGGCCGGTGTAATGATTGCGCCTGGTCTTCTGACCAGCCATATAGCTGATAAGTGAACTGTTGTCGTGATTGAAGTTGATCTGATAATCGAGACCACCCATAAGAATGTTGTGGGTTCTCTCCTCGGACTGTTTCGCCAGATGGGCCTCTTTTTTTGTCATCTCGCCGCCGTACCGGTATTCATACAGACTGGTGAAGTTGGCCTCCAGTTTCTGGTTGTACGTAGGCGTGAAGATCAGGTTGCCGCCGAACGAGTTGCTTTCCAGTGCGGGAAGTTCAGAGAAGTTATCCTTTTCGCCGATGATGCTTCCATCCTCCCCGAGTGTTATGCCCGGGTGGTCATAAAAATCGCGTACTCTGCGGTTGGCAAACAGCGACACACCCGCCTTTCCATTTGCTGAAAGCATCGTTGTATTGGCTGTCAATACGTTGTCTGCCGCCTCGCCGTTGATGCTGTTGGTGGTCAGACTCACCTCATATCCCGGTTTCGTGGGAATCTGCGTGATTACGTTTACTGTGCCGCCGATGGCGCTAGATCCGTACAGGGCAGATCCGCCGCCACGCACCACTTCGATCCGTTCCACCATATTTGACGGGATCTGTTCCATCCCATATAGACCGATCAGTGGGCTGAAAACCGGTCGCCCGTTAATCAGTATTTGTGAATATCCACCGCCTAGCCCGTTCATTCGGAGCTGCGTGTAACTACAGGTCTGACAATCCGTCTCCACGCGAAGTCCCGGCTGAAACCGCAACCCCTCGGAGATATTGCATGCCTGTACCGCATTGAGGCTTTTGTTGTCCAGGATGTTTACAACGACAGGTGTCTCGGTCCGTCGCTTGAAGGTTCGCGTTCCGGTTACCACAACATCGTTGAGGTACATGATCTCTTCTTCTATCTCGAAATTTATCTCGACAGATTTTCCGGCCTCGATCTCGATCACCTTTTCCTGTGGTTTGTAACCCACGCATTGAGCTACCAGTGTCTGTTTCCCAACCGGGAGGTTGGTGAGCATGTAGTGCCCGGTGTTATCGGTAGTTGTCCCGATAGAGGTTCCTTTCAGGGCAATGGTTACGAACGGAATGTGAACTCCGTTGCTTTTTACGTCACCGAAGATATTGGCGTCGGTTTTCTGGGCGAATAGTGGATGAAGCGATAGCCACAAAACGGCTGATATGATAAAGGGTGTTGATTTTTTCATCTTGTTGAGTTGCATATCTTGTTGTTTGACAAATTGATCGAATCTCCCATCCAGTCCATGCCTTCATACAATCTGGCACGCTACAGCCTCCCTGCCGGAAGGGTATTCAATCTGCCTGCTCTCTGACGGCGCGACGAAGGGGAGAGGTTTCTCTGTAAGCTGAAGATGGCGTCAAACAACGGGCGGCGCCCGCAGGTAGCTGTTTGTAAATCGCTTTGAGGCATAATCTGCGACATAGAGATCGATGGAGATATCAACGAAGAGGGTCGGTCTGACCGACAGATCGAAATCGCAGACTACATCAGGTGTGAGTTGTGTCTGGCAGAACTGCGCCAGGAGAAAAAGCTGATTCTCGGAGTGGGTGTGTTGCCTCTTCTCGTTTTTTTTGAATGGATGCGAGTGTACATACCGTACATGGTTGATAACATGAGTATGGGTGAAAAGGGTGATGCTGCCTATATAAGCTATAAACAGGGCAGACAACAGCCATTTTGTTGTGATGTTCCGGTAGTCTCTCTTCATCCTTCCGGCAAAAATAAGAAATTATGGCAATATCTACTACAGTTTGGTCGTTTATACTGTTTTTTTATGTAATGGCTGGAATTGCCCTGCTGGTGATAGCCGATCTGGTGACCGATCTGATTGAGACTCTGCTCGAGAAAGCGGAGGTTATCCTCGTCGCTCAGTTGGGTAACCGGTTTGTTGGGATAGAGGAGATAGTCGTTACGGTATTGCTGTGGCGTAATATTGGGCATCAGCACATTTGCTCCTGCCAGAATCGCCTTTTCTCGTCCCCCGGCTTCGATCGATTGCAGTGCGGTGGTGGCGGCGATATTGATGTCGGGCATCAATATCCGCAACAGGGCAATCATCCGGAGTGTCATCCTGAACCGTTCCTGCAGTGGAAGAAGCTCCCGGTCGTATCGGTAGAGCGGGGTCTTGGGATGGCAGATATAGGGTCCCATCCCGCACATGTCGATATCGAACTGCTTCATGAAGAGCAGGTCATCGGCCAGATCTTCTCTGGTTTGGGACGGTAATCCGATCAGGACACCCGTTCCGGTCTGATAACCTGTTTTTTTAAGCGATTCCAGGGCTTCCAGCCGTTTAGCAAAACGGTGATTGTCGTCGGCGGGGTGAATTTTACGGTAAAGCGCTTCGGAGGAGGTCTCGATCCGGAGCAGGTATCGGCTGGCGCCGCTCTCGAACCAGCGGCGATAGACCTCTTCGGTCTGTTCACCGCAGGAAAGGGTGATACCGATCTCCCCATTGGTGATGCGCATCGACTCTTTCAGGAGAGAGTCGATCTCTCTGACAAACCTATCTGAGGATTGCTCCCCGCTCTGAATCGCAACCGACCCGAACCCGTTTTCATAGGCAAACCGGATGGCATCCAGTGCTTCATTCCGCGAGAGACAATAACGGCGGGTGTTGCTGTTATCCTTACGGATACCGCAATAGTAACAGTTCTTTTTGCAGATGTTGGAAAACTCGATCAGTCCACGCAGGTAAACCGTATGGCCTCCATTTCCCAGTTTGACTTTTACAGCCAAATCGAACAAGGAGTGTTCCTCTTCGCCTTCTGCGTCAAGCAGCCGGATGAGTTCTTCTTTGAGGAGTTTCATGGGAATAGTTTCGTTACCCGTTCGAAAATACCGTTCATGTATGCCAGCGCCATTCCGTAGTTGGTTACCGGAATCCCTTTCTCAATAAATGGAGATATTCTGTTTATCAGTTGTTTGCGGCTGATCATACAGCCGCCGCACTGGATGACGAAGGCGTAATCGTCAGGTGGAACCTCCGATAATCCGCCTACTACGGTGAACGACAGTTTTTTCCCTGTAAATTGTTGCAGCAGTCCGGGAATCTTTACCCGCCCGATATCGTCGCAATTGGTTTGATGGGTGCAACTCTCCAGTATCAGAATTTTATCTCCCTCTTTCAGGTCGGAAAGGAGAGGGGTGCTCCTCAGGAAGGTGTGAAAATCACCTTTCAAGCGTGAAAAGAGGATGCTGAAACTGGTCAGCGGGATATGACCGGGTATATGTCGGGCAACATGGCCGAAGGCCTGGCTGTCGGTAATTACCAATGCCGGCTCTATGCCCAGTCTCATAAAATCCTCCAGCTCGGTTTCCCTTATCACGATCGTGATACAATGGTGATCCAATGCGTCCCGGATGGTCCGGTTTTGTGGCAGAATCAGTCGCCCTTCAGGTGCTTCACTGTCGATGGGGGTGATGAGCAGTACCAACGCTTTTGGCCGTACCAGGTCGCCGATTAACCTATCGGGCTGCAGGCTTGTCCGGGGGACAATCTTTCGCAGTGCATCGATGATAATCTCCAGATTGCCGGGATCTTTTGCGCTGAAGTCGAGAACCTCCGCATCGCTGTGTCGTTTGATCACCGTTCTTGTCAGCGTGGCAATCCGGGAAATATCGCTTTTATTGTGAAGAATGAGGTAGGGGACATTGAATCTCCTGAATTGATGGATAAGATCCAGCTCATACTGGCCGAATTGATTTCCGGTAATAAGCAAAACGGCACACTCTACCCGTTTAAGGGTGTCGAGCGACTTGTCAACCCTCTTTCTCCCCAACTCGCCTCCATCGTCAACTCCGGCAGTATCTACCAATATGACAGGGCCGATCCCGAAGATCTCGACCGACTTTCTTACTGGATCGGTGGTTGTTCCGGGAATGTCGGAGACGATTGCGGTATCCTGTCCCGTGAGCAGGTTGACCAGTGTGCTTTTGCCGGTGTTCCGGCGGCCGAAGATGCCGATATCTATTTTAGGATGAGACATGTCTGTTAAAAATAGAGATCCCGTTCCCCCTCTTTTATTCTCTCGATTCTCTCCTGTACTTGACGTTCTGTTTTTTCGTCCAGTTCGTACATGTTTTCTTCAATCACTTTCCACCCTCTCCTGGCGGTATCTTCGGGAGCGTAGTCTATCAGATATTCGGCCAGTGTCAGTATCGCATTAGGGGTACAGAACCTATTAATGAAACCGGGAACGGAGAATTCCATAAAATGTTCTCCGGTTCTGCCCAGCCTGTAGCAGGCCGTACAGAATGAGGGCAACATCTCTTGTTGGAGCAGTTCGTCTATAATCTGGTTGAGTGACCTGTCGTCGTTGATGCGGAACTGTCCTCTCTTGAGATCATGCTCCTGTTCGCCCGTTGTGTAGCTACCCAGCTCGATCCTCGTTCCCCCGTCGATTTGGGAGACGCCGAACTGAATAAGCCGGTTACGTAGTGTAACAGGTTCACGGGCGGTAAGAATAATTCCGGTGTACGGTATGGCCAACCGGAGGATGGCAACCAACCGTGTGAAGTCTTCATCCGGCACAAAATAGTCGCTCCCCAGGTCGAGCATCGATGCATCTTTGATTCTCGGGATCGAAACGGTATGGGGACCGACGTTGTAACAGGCTTCAAGGTGGTTGGCATGGCGAACCAGCCCCATCACCTCGAACCTCCAGTCGTACAAGCCGAAAAGCGCACCGATGCCCACGTCATCCAGTCCGGCTTCCTGTGCCCTGTCGAGTGAGGTGAGGCGGTAGTCGAAATCAACTTTCCTGCCCCGTAGGTGATAAGTTTTATAGGCATCACGGTGATAGGTCTCCTGAAATACCTGGTAAGTCCCGATTCCAGCCTCTTTCACCGTGCGAAAGCCGTTGATGTCGAGCGGAGCAGCATTGATATTGACTCGACGGATTTCACCTCTCCCCTTTTTCACGGTGTATGCGATGCGGGCGGTTTGGGCGATGAATTCAGGACTGTATTGCGCATGTTCCCCGAAAACAAGGATAAGCCGTTTTTGTCCACTATCTTCCAACGCTTCGATCTCCCTTGCCAACTCCTCATTGGAAAGTGTTTTTCGGAGCATCTTCCTGTTGGACGCTTTGAATCCGCAGTAGGTGCAATTGTTGGAACATTTGTTGCCGACATATAGTGGCGCAAAGAGTACGATGCGGTTTCCGTAAATCTCCTTCTTGAGTTGACGGGCACCCTCCTTGATGAGTTCTACCGATCCGGGGTCGGATGCATTGATAAGTGTGGCCACCTCCTCTAGATTCAACCTCTTTTTTGCCAATGATTTTTCCACCACTCTTTTTACCTTGCCGGGAGTGGGAATGCTCCTGTTGAGGTATTCCCAGATTTCGCCGGTATCGATAAATGGCTGCATCGGTAGATCTGGAATAGCGTATTTTTCAGGGGCGAATCTCATTGGGTGGATATTTGCAAGCGATACTACAAAAATATAAAAATTATTCTACCAGACAACCGATTTATCAAAAAGTGAGGGTAGTGGAAATCGTCATTGCATAAATCTGCCCATTCCCTTATGTTCAGCTCCCTTGACCCCCTCTTTTGCCTGGCTCACCTTATCATGAAACTTACCCGACCCTTCGCTTTTGGCGATCAGTACCGACAGGAGAATGGAGATTAAAAGGGTGGCGACTATTACAGCCAATGAGCACCAGGAGTGACGGGCAAAAAAATCTGCAACGGCATCTACCGAACTGAACAGCATCTTCATGCCGATAAAGAGCAGGATAAAACTTACGCCCGTTTTGAGATATCTGAACATTCCCATAATTCCTTTCAGTGCAAAAAAGAGCGATATCAATCCCATTACCGCAAATAGGTTGGAGGAGATGGCAAGAAAGTTTTCCTCACTGAGGGTGAGTACACCGTTTACCCCCTCCTTGATGACGCCGATAATGGCAGGAATGGAATCTACGGCAAACAGGATGTCGGTCGAGCCGATAACGAGCAATGCCAAAAAGATATTGGTGAGGTGTAATTTGCCGTTTATCCGTGTAAAGAAGTGTGGGGAGTGCAGGTCGGGATCGATGGGAAATAGCTTGGATGCTCCCTTGTAGAGGATGTTTGATTTGGGATTCACATTCTCATCTTCTTTGGTAAATGCCATCTTGTATGCTGTCCAGATCAGGATCAACCCAAACAGGTAGATGATCCAGTGGAACTTTTCTACCAGTCCCATTCCCGCCAGAATGAATAGAATCCGCAACAGAACCGAAATAAGAATTCCCAGTTTCAGCAATTTCGGCTGGTTGGATGGCTGGATACCCATCATCGAGAAGATCAGTATGAAGACAAAGAGGTTGTCGACCGATAGTGAGTACTCGGTCAGATATCCTGAAATGAATTTTGTCATCAGGACAGGACCTGTCGGTAGCGAACTCCCCTGATTTTGTGGAATGAGAAAATAGAATGATGCTCCAAATGCCAGTGCCACCGAGATCCAGACGGCACTCCATGAAAGGGCTGTCTTCACGGTAATCTCTTCTTTTCGGTGGGAGGTGACGTAGAGGTCAATTCCATATACGATAATGAAAATGGCCATAAAGGCAATCCAATAAACTACTGTGGCATTCATGTAGACTCCTGGCTTGATGAGATACAACTCCGGCGAACAATAATGATTCAAAATTAGGCTGAATTTCATTCCGTTATTCCCGGTGCAGTATAAACTATGTTAAAAAGGTCGGGAGAAAGATTTCCCCCGACCTTTAACAGCATGAACCGCAAAAAACGGTTATAATCGTGTGTATTCTTTCTGGATCTGCGGTTTAATCGATGTCAATCCCTCAATCTTCACGGGTGTTCCTGAGGCAATGCTCTTTCTGGCAGCAATTCCCACCAGGCAGGCAAGCGCACCGTCACGTATGCCGGCGGCCTGTTTGTAGGGATCTCCAGTATTGGGTATAAACACCTGATCTTTCAACAATGCATCTCCCCCGCCATGCCCGGAAGTGCCGTGCGGTATCTGGATATATTGCCTTTTGGAGAAATTCTTAAACAACACGATCTCATCATAGTTTACATCATTGGTCGGTTTTGACTCCTGGATCCAGGCGTCGATACGTCCCTTTGTGCCATTGAATGCAATCCGGTAACCCTCATAAGGAGAATAGGTCGTCAGCGAGTAGGAAACCTGTACCCCGTTCTTGTAACGGATAGTTGCTGCCATTTTATCGAAGATGTCGATATCGTTCTTGAAAACACAACCATCCCTGAGGTATCCGTCGTACTTCTCGTTATCAACATACAACCGCTTTAGGTTTTCATCTTTCAGTATGTCAAAGTAGAAGTTGCATTTGGAGGTGTGGGGACAACTCCGGCAATTCTCAGCCCTGAAGGGTCCGTTTTTTCCGTAGAAATTGAGTTCCCCCAGCGCATATACGCTTTCGGGATCACTGTCGATCCACCAGTTGAGGAGGTCGAAATGGTGGCTGGCCTTGTGAACCCACAAGGATCCGCTCTTTCCGACGAGCCGGTGCCATCTCCTGAAATAGTCAGCCCCATGAGACGTATCAAGATACCAGTGAAAATCGATGGAGGTGAGTTCCCCAATTTCTCCTTCCCGAAGGAGCTCCCACATCTTTACCCTGTGGGGAGAATAGCGGTAATTGAATGTAACCCGGCACTTTTTCCCGCTCCTTTTTTCCGCATCGATTATCTTCTGCATCTTTATTTCGTCGATGGTCATCGGTTTCTCGACAATAACATCAGCTCCAGACTCCATGCCCCGGATGATGAACTGATCATGTGTGCTGTCTACAGTTGTGACAATCAGCAACTCCGGTTTGGTCTCCTTCATCATCTGTTCGAAATCGGTAAAGGTAGGGCAGGAGACCCCCATTGTCTCCTTGGCCAACGCGACTCTCCCCGGGTTGATATCGCATAGTCCGACAAATTCAACATACTTGGAGTAGTCTTGCACCACGCTTTTTCCCCACATGCCTATCCCCCTGATTCCGGTTCCTACCATGGCGATCCTGCTCTTTTTGGCTGGCTGTTCTCCGGTTGCTGCGGCGGCCCGAATCGGAGTGACGGGATGGAGTAACGATGTCCCGGCCATTGCCCCTGAAACGAGCAGAAAGTCCCTTCGGCTCATTGTATCTGATCCTGATTTCATCTTTTATCTATGGTTGAGGTCAAAACTAATACTTGAATACTTTTCCCCCGGCAATCACCTGTTTCTGCTTTTCATCGAACGTGGCGCGTTGGCCGGTTCTCAAAGCGGCAGTAACCATGATATCGGCGATGGAGTGGTTGTAACCCGCTTCAACGGGCGCGTTTGTCTTCACGTTGCCGGCCCTGACACAATCCATCCAGTTCTTCATGTGAGCGTTTGTAAGCGGATCGGAACCGGTATTGGATCCGGTCTCCACACTTATTTTCGGCAACTCGAAACGATCGAGCTTGAAGGGTTTCATTCCCATGGCGCTGGCATGTCTCTCTTCCAGTCCCCCGTCACTGTTGATGATGTTGGTGTCAAGGTCGAGTTTTCCCCCGTTGGAGAAATACCACTCTTTTGTTCCTCCAGACGAATTGTTTTGTCTGGAAGAGTAGATCACCTGAAACCCATCTCCCGGCTCCTGCTCTTTTGAGTAACCGTAATCAAAAACAGCGGTAACGGTGTCGTAATTGGTTCTCCCGTCGTTCCACATGTAGATTCCGCCGTTCGCCACTACCGACCGGGGATAGTCGAGTCCCGAGAACCAGTGAACGGTATCAATCTGGTGCGCCATCCATTGGCCGGGGATGCCGGAGGAGTAGGGCCAGAAGAGGCGATACTCCAGGTATTTACGCGGATCCCACGGTTCGTAGGGACGGTTCATCAGAAAGCGTTTCCAGTCGGTATCCTGTTCCCTGATCTCCTTGGTCAGCTGAGGCAGGCGCCAGCGACCGGGCTGGTTAACATTCCAGGTCATCTCTACAGCAACGATCTTGCCAAATTTTCCCGACTTGATGTAGTCGTTTGCAGCGTGATAATTTGTGCCGCTCCTGCGTTGAGACCCTACCTGTATCACCTTATTGGTCTCTTTGGCAGCTTTCAACGCGAAGTTGGCATCGTCCATGGTTTCAGCAAAGGGTTTCTCCACGTATACGTCGCAGCCTGCCCTTACCGCTTCGGCCGTATGAAGTGCATGTTGAAAGTCGGCTGTACTGATGATTACCGCATCCGGTTTCTGAGTCCATAGTTCATCGGTATTTCTGGCGGTCTTGATCTTGCCTCCGGTCTGTTCCAGATACCATGCCTGACCCTCGTCGCGCCGACGGCTCCAGATATCGCATACGGTAAAGAGCTCGAAGTTCATCTCCTTGGCATACTTGAGAAATGATTTTCCGAGCGAATCCCTGAAACGGTTGGAAAATCCCAATATGCCTACCCTTACTCTATCATTGGCCCCGATAATCCTGGCATAACTTTTTGCCGACATGTTCATCGTGCTACCCAACGTCATTCCGGCAACACCGAGTGCCGATTTTTTTAAAAAATCTCTTCTTGACTCCATGTTTTCAATTATTTAGTTGATTCTTAATGCTTTCAATGGCAATGGGCATCTGTGTGTCGAAATCCTGCCAGCGGGCTTCAACGGAGATTGCTCCTCTGTAACCAATCTTTCGGAGGGCTTTGAAGTAGAGCCTGAAATCCTCGTTGTAGGTTCCCGGTACAGCCCTCTCCTGTTTTTCAGCTATGTGGACGTGTTTGATCCATTTGCCATATTGAAGGATCGATTCAGGACCTTCATCCTCCATCTTCATGTGATAAAGATCGGCAAGCAGCATGAAATTGGGGTGATTGATTGCTTTGACGATCTCGCCTCCTTCCGCTACGGAATTGATAAAGTTGCACTCGGAAGAGTTGAGGGGCTCCAACACAATGATTACGTCATATCGCCGAGCGATCGGCGCCATCTTTCTTCCCAATTCTATGAATTGTGCAAGCGCCTTTTCGCGTGGAAATCCATCCGGGATGGAACGGGATCCACCGCTTCCAAAGACAATCATTTTTACACCCGCCCGTTGTGCCCTGCGGAAGGCGGTTTCGGCAAATGCCAAAACATCTTGGTGTACCGCTTCATCCCCGACGCTTTTCAGGTTTCCGGGAATAAAACTGTTGCAGTATCTGACGGGTATGGGTGAATCGGTTACTGCCTTTTCCAGAATCTCATCAAATTCGTTTTCCGGTTTGGTTGGTACGAGGAACCTGGAGACACCCTCTTCAACATATGCGTAGCCGTATTGGTGCATTTTTGCCCCGTTGGCTGCCCCGGTGCAGATGCCGATTTCTATCGGCTTGGACCCTCTCTTCATTAAATGGCAGGCTGTAAGGAATGCCGGAACAATCGCCGCATAAACCCAAAAGGTTCTGATATTTTTCATGTGGTTCATATTGTGTGTTTTACAGATCAATCCCGGGTGTCGCTGATGATCTCCTTTCCGGGGATAATTCTGGACAAATATAATAAAAATAGTAATGTGGACGTAGACAGAGCAAAGAAAATAGCTCGTTGGTCATTTTTTTTGTTTTCAACTGAAAACTGAACATTTACAGCACCTCCATTGAAAGTAATTGACCAATTTATATGGATTTGGCTGAAAAAAATGTAACTTTGCCATCCGGAATGTCCCAAAGTTATCGGAATGTTTCGAGAAAAACTGTAAGACGTAATTTTATGTCAACAATCAATCTGAAAGGGATGGGTGTTGCCCTGATAACACCATTCAAAAAGGACAAGTCGGTTGACTTTGATGCTCTGGGTCGACTGGTAGAGTATCTTACAACCCAGGGTGCCGATTATCTTGTTGCATTGGGTACTACAGCTGAAACGCCGACATTGACACGCGATGAGCGGACAGAAGTGGTCCGTTTCATTGTGGAGAAAAACAATAACCGGCTTCCACTTGTTGTGGGGGTTGGAGGAAATAATACCGCCGAAGTCGTCCATGAGCTCAAGGTTTCCTATTTTTCAAACATTGCGGCTGTCTTGTCGGTTACCCCTTATTACAACAAACCTACCCAGGAGGGACTTTTTCAGCACTATCGCGCGCTGAGTGAGGCCTCTCCGCGACCGATCATCCTTTACAATGTGCCTGGAAGAACAGGTGTGAATCTGGAGGCAGAGACCACCTTGCGGTTGGCAAGAAGTTGTCCCAACATCGTGGGTGTCAAGGAGGCATCGGGGAAATTGGATCAGATCAAGCAGATTATTGCCGAGCGCCCCAAGGGATTCCATGTGATTTCCGGCGATGACGGGATGGCCTTCGACCTGATAAAGAGAGGAGGAGAAGGGGTAATATCTGTATTGGGGAATGCCATGCCGAAAAGATTTTCCGAAATGATACATCATGCATTAACCGGAAATTTCAATGAGGCTGAACGTGAAAACAGCCGTTTCGCCGAGATTTTCCGTCTACTTTTCAAGGATGGGAATCCGGCTGGAGTGAAATGCATGCTTTGCGAAATGGGCTACATTGAGAATGAACTCCGTCTACCCCTGGTTGCTGCTACTGAAGAGACCAGGCAGCAAATTGTGGCTGAGTTGAAGAAGTTTACACTGATCGCAAATTCATAATCTTGAAATAGAAATAATAACCATATTATGTTTTCCGGAATCGTAGAAGAAGCAGCAACCGTAGTTGCATTGGAAAGAGAGAAGGGTAACCTGCATATTACGCTGAAGTGCTCGTTTACACATGAGTTAAAGGTGGACCAGAGTGTCGCGCACAATGGAGTTTGTCTGACCGTTGTCTCAATCGATGGAGATAACTATACGGTGACAGCTATCAAGGAGACGCTCGATCGTTCCAATCTGGGATTGTTGAAGGTGGGCAGCAAGGTGAATCTGGAACGCAGCATGAAGATGGATGGCCGGCTCGACGGGCACATCGTGCAGGGCCATGTCGACCAGACGGCGGTATGTACCGATGTGGTCGAAGCAGACGGCAGTTGGTACTATACTTTCCAGTATGAGTTTGATAAGGAGATGGCAAAAAAAGGATATCTGACAGTTGATAAAGGTTCGGTGACGGTAAACGGTGTAAGTCTGACCGTGGTAAATCCAACCGAGAAGAGTTTCAGCGTGGCGATCATCCCCTATACATATGAGATGACCAATTTTCACCAGATAGAGAAGGGTTCGGTTGTCAATATCGAGTTCGATATTGTAGGTAAATATATCAGCCGTATTTTGGCTTTGCAGTCATAAGCACTCAACCTATGGATTTCCTGCAATTTGTCTCTACCCGGCAGAGCGACCGGGCATTTGATCCCGAAAGACCGGTCGAGAAAGAAAAGCTGGATCGGATTCTCGAAGCTGCCCGTATGGCCCCATCGGCCTGTAATGCACAGCCATGGCATATGATTGTGGTGGATGACCCCGAACTGAAAAACCGGGTGGCAGATGCCACCTCCACCCGTGCGCTGGGCATCAACCATTTTACCAAGCAGGCTCCGGTTCACATTCTGCTGGTTGAGGAGAAGGTGAACCTCTCTTCGGGGATAGGTGGCTGGGTAAAGCAGAAGGATTATGCCCAGATGGATCTGGGCGTTGTTGCGGCACATATCGTGCTGGCCGCCCACGCAGAGGGCTTGGGGTCCTGTATTGTGGGATGGTTCGACGAGGAGAAGATGCGTGAATTGTTGTCGATACCCGATTCCAGGAGAGTCTGGCTCGACATTGTCATTGGCTACAGTACCCAGGCTTTGCGGTCTAAAAAACGGAAATCAAAAGAAGAGATCGTCTCTTACAATAAGTATAGATAAATCGGTAGTGTTGACAAGATCGTCACTTTACTCTTTTTAACAAGAAGTTTATACCCTTTTGTTGGTCGCATCGCAAAAAAATATCATCTTTGTACCTTAAAATTAATTATGAAACAATCGACCATCGTGCGTTGATTATAATGAAAAAGAATGGATATAGCAGCTAAACGTTTTTTATCGTTAATACTCCTCTTTACTGCCGTCACCGCTACTTTTGCGCAACAGGTGGGATCCAATTCGCCGTACGGAAGGTACGGATACGGCCTGTTGTCCAATCAGTCCTTCGGTGCATCCGAAGCCATGGGAGGGATAAGCTATGGTATCAGAAGAAGCCAGCAGGTGAATCCCGGCAATCCGGCATCCTACTCCAGGCTCGATACGCTTACCTTTATTTTCGACTTCGGTGTGTCGGGACATTACGCCCTGTATAGCGACGGGGTGAACAAGCAGGATTTCTACAATGGAAATTTTGACTATGTAGCCATGCAGTTCCCGATTTTTCGCAAGGTGGGAGCCAGCATAGGACTGCTTCCCTATTCGAAGACCGGATACAATTACGGGCAGGTCCGTACATTTGAGAACCTCATATACGAAGAGGTATTTCGTGGAACTGGAGGTTTGAGCCAGATCTATGCCGGTATGGCATATGAGCCCGTCTCCTTTTTTTCTGTCGGGGCCAATCTCACTTACCTTTTCGGTAATTTCAGCTATAGCAGCGTATCTGTACCCACATCAACCACGGGAGCCACTATCGGCGAAGAGAAGAAAGCATATTCCATCCGCGATTTGAAATATGATTTTGGAGCCCAGTTCACGCTTCCTCTAGACAAGTCAAGTGAGTTGACACTGGGTGTTGTCTACACGCCGGGGCTGACTTCAAAAACGGATGTTTACGCTACGGAGATGATGTTCCTGTCGGATCCATATACCAACCCTTACCAGACGCCGAGCGAAATATTGCGCGACGACACCCTCTCGAATCAGCGTTTCCAGCTGCCGGCTACATACGGAGTGGGGGTTACCTACTCAAATAGAAACCTGTTGGTGGGTATTGATGGAACTTTCCAGCAGTGGGAGGGTTTGAACTATCCTGAAGTTCTGGATGGCCTGACCCTGCAAAACCGGTTCAACAATAGATACAGGATCAATGCCGGTGCCGAGTATATCGTTGATCCCTACAGCCGGAATTTTTTCAACCGTGTCCGGTTGAGAGCCGGAGTCTCGTATGGAAATTCTTATACCAACGTTTCGGTTTACAATCCGTTGACCAGTGCCAGTGTGGGTGTAGGAGGGTTTAAGGAGTACGGAGTCAACTTCGGTCTGGGTTTACCTTTCAGGGACAACCTCTCAGGCAGGTTATCCATGCTCAATATCGGATTCAGCTACATCTCCCAGCGTCCCGATATGCAGTACATGATCAAGCAGGATATGTTCAAGATCTCTTTGAACATGAATATCAATGAATTCTGGTTTTTCAAAAGACAGTTTAACTGATTTTTTGTATCTTTGCAACGTTTAAATCAGAAAGAAGATTAAACTTTTTATTTAACATATTGTCCTACTAGCAACCGTAATCGGGATAAAACAAAAAATTAAAAGAAGATTATGAGAAGATTATTGTTATCAGGATTTCTTGCATTTGCGACCGTAGCAGGTCTCAGCGCCCAAAAAGCAGGATACGATCCGGTAAAAGCTCCTTTCGGACATGGAGAAGACAGCGTAAAATGCCGTATGAATCTGAGTCTTATGTCTACTTCAGCAAAGGCTGAAAATTATAAGGAAGCATTGACGCCCTGGAATGCTGTTTATGAAAACTGTCCCGCTTCCAGTAAGAATATCTATATTTATGGTCCCCGTATCTTTAAAAGCCTCTATGCTTCTGAAACGGATGCTGCAAAGAAACAGCAGTATTTCGACAAGATCATGGAGATATTCGATACCCGCCTGAAATATTTTTCGGACGATAACAAGGGTACGGTATTGGCTTATAAAACCTACGACTACATGGAGCTGATGGGCGACAAGGCCGACTCCAAGGTGATTTACCAATGGTTGGGTGAAGCCATTAACGAGATGAAATCTGATATGGAACCCAAGGATGCCTATTCATATTATATGGTGGCATCGCTCACTCAATTTCTGAACGATCCGGGCAAGAAGGATCAGTATATCACCGATTATTTTACCGTTACAGGATATGTTGATGAAGCCATCAGCAAGGCAAATGCCGCAAACGACAAGGCAAATGCCGATTATCTGGGTCTGGTTAAGGAGGGAATTGTGAAAGCATTTGTCAGCAGTGGCGCTGGCGATTGCAAGACATTGACGGAATACTATGCCGACAAGGTGGAACCCAACAAGGAAAACAAGGCTTTCCTGACAGAGGTGGTTAACGCACTCGGTTCGGTTGGCTGCAGTGATACCGAGATCTACTTCTCGGCTGCAGAGTACCTTCATAAGCTTGAGCCTTCTGCAGAGTCAGCAATTGGGCTGGCTAACAAGAGCTTGAGAGACAAGGATTACGATACTGCCATCAAGTACTATCATGAGGGAGCTCAACTGGAATCTGACAAGAACAAGGCTTCCGATTACATGATGCAACTGGCGGGAATCTTCTCCAACCAGCGCAATTTTGCAAAATCACGCCAGGCTGCTTATGATGCATTGGAATTCAATCCCAACAATGGTGAAGCCTACATTCTGATTGCTCAGCTTTATGCCGCTTCGGCTCAAAATATCTTCCCGGAAGCTGAAAAGCGTGGTCTGGTCTTCTGTGCTGCAGTCGACAAATTACAAAAAGCAAAATCTGTCGATCCCAGTGTTGCTGCCAAGGCAAACGGCTTGATCAATACCTATTCAGGTTACTTCATGGACACCGAAACCGCATTCATGATGGGTATCAAGGCTGGCGAGTCGATATTTATTCCCGGATGGATCGGTGAAACCACTACGGTAAGGTTGAAATAAAATTGAGCGATTTGTTGAAACAACAACAAAAGGATATCTTGAGAATCATAACAACTCCAATAATTGGGGTTGTTATGATTCTTTTTATCTGTTCGTGCGGCAAGAAAGATGAGAACCTGATCAACGTCAAGTTCGATCCCGAGACCATGCCGTCGATGGTTACCCAATCGGCCGTGCAGCTCATTTCTGATTCGGGGAAGACACGTTACAGGATCAAGGCGGAAGTTTGGGAGGTATACGATAAGGCCAAGGAGCCCTTCTCCCTTTTTCCGGAAGGTTTCTATCTGGAAAGATTTGATGATAATTATAACGTGGAGGCAACCATCGAGGCCGATACGGCCTGGAACTACACTGCAAAAAAACTGTGGCGCGTAAAGGGCAATGTTCAGGTAAGAAACATGCAGGGCCATGAGTTCAGGAGTGAAGAACTCTTCTGGGATCAAAAACAGGCCAAGGTATATTCCGACAAGTATATCGAGATTAAACGTGGCGCCCTTGAGCTGAAAGGATACGGTTTTGAGTCGAATCAGCAAATGACCGATTACCGGATCTTGAGGCCGCACGATGGGAAACTGCCATTCGAAGAGAAGGAGGAGTATCCCGATTCCCTGGTGCTCCAGCCCGATTCGGTACCATAGTCAACTGGCAAAAATTCCTTTTACCCGGCACCTTAAATTGAAATAGTATGTCTGTTTCATCGCTAATATCCTACTGGCTGATTTTACTATTCCTCTCACTCTTTTTTTCGGGTATGGAAACGGTTTTTCTTGCGTCGGACAGGTTGCGGTTTGCGATGACGCAAAAGAAGAGAGGCCTTTTCAACCTGATGCTGAATACTGTCTATGGTCATCCACGACACTTCCTGGCCACTTTGATATTTGGAAATCTTACCGTACTGGTATTTTTCGTGTTCATTTCATCGTTGATAGCCATACCCTTTATCAGACAGTATGTTACGGAAAGCAGATGGTTGATATGCCTGCTTGTAGTTGGCGCAACCTCCCTGGTTATTCTCATCTGCAGCGAGTTTATCCCCCGTGCCGTTCTTGCAGGAAAAGCCAATTTATGGATAAGGATATTGATTCTCCCCGCATTTGTTTTCTACCTGTTGCTTTTTCCTGTTGTTACATTGGTCGTTTTCCTTTCGCGTGCTGTTTTGACTTTTTTCGGCATCAGATCAGATAGTGCCAATGAGGGAGTCTTGGGGCGACAGGAGTTGGATTCGTACGTGAGAAAAGGGTTCGAAGATATTTCGGGCGATCAGGAGGTGGACTCCGAAGTGAAGATTTTCAGAAACGCTCTCGATTTTTCCTCCATGCGGGTACGCGATTGCATGGTGCCCAGGGCAGATATCGTGGCCATAAAGAGAGATGAGGATATCGAGAAGCTGAAAGAACTCTTTGTCGAGAGTGGCATCTCCAGGATCCTGGTATATGGTGAGGATATTGATGACATTTTGGGATACATACACGTTTGGGAAATGTTCAATGCTCCCGTCGACTGGACCCAGCGGATCACACCCGCGTCGTTCGTACCCGAGAGCATGCCGGCAAGTAAATTGATGAACGACCTGATGCAGCAACGAAAGAGTATTGCCGTCGTGGTGGACGAGTTTGGGGGGACATCGGGTGTTGTCACCATGGAAGACCTGGTAGAAGAGATTTTTGGCGATATCGAGGATGAGTATGACAGCAAGGTCCGCTTTGTGAAGCAGGTGAGCGACAGCGAGTATATTCTCTCGGGGAGGGTGGAGATAGACAGGTTGAACGAAGATTACGGATTTGGAATTCCAGAGTCGGAGAGCTATTCTACAGTCGCCGGCTACCTGTTGCATCACATGCAGCGTTTCCCAAAAACCTATGAAACAATAATCATCGGGAGGTATACATTCAAGATATTGAAGGTTACTGCCAGGAAAATCGAAGTGGTCAGATTGACGATAAGTTAAGGCTTTGTTTTGCTGATCACTTTTTTGGAAAATATGAAGTTATCTTTCTAATTTTTATTAACTTTGCAATCTTGTTTAAAAGAACATAAAAATAATTTGTTTATCAAAAAAACTCAGAATAGTTAAATGGCTACACTTCAGAAGATTAGGGATAAGGGCGTACTGTTGGTCGCTATTATTGGTATTGCGTTGCTCGCATTTATTTTGGGGGATCTGCTTACTTCGGGAAACACACTTTTTGCAAAATCACGCGATAAGGCTTTTGTCGTTAACGGACAAGTAATTTCCACCAAGGAGTATGCTGACAGGATTACCGAGTGGGAGAATTTTCAAAAAATGATCAGTGGGCAGACCTCGCTCGATGAGAATATGTCCCAGCAGATCAGAGAAGCCGTGTATGACCAGATGGTACGTGAACGGATGCTTGACAATGAGGCTGCAAAACTTGGATTGGCTGTCTCTAAAGCCGAGATCAACGACCTGGTACACGGTGAGACGATATCTCCTTTGTTGCAACAGCTTCCGTTCTTTGTTGATCCGCAAACCGGCAGATTCGACAGGGATGGACTGGTACAGTTTCTTGCTACTGTAAACTCACCGGTGGGGTCGCTTCTCCCTGAAGAGAGAGCTGTTGTTGAGCAATACAGATCGATGTGGTTGTTTATCGAAAACATGATCAAGTATCAACGCCTGCAGGAGAAGTATACCTCATTGCTTACCAATGCCGTGATGGTGAACGATGTTGAAGCGAAAACCACATTCGAGCTGTCGCAACAGAATGCAGATATGGCTTATGTGATGAAGAGCTATTTCTCCCTACCCGACTCGACGGTTACCGTATCGGACAAGGAAGTGAAATCGTTTTACGAAAAGAATAAAAACCTCTTCCGGTTGGATGTGCCCATGGCGAAGATCTCCTATTTTACAAAGGAGATTGTTCCAAGTGATGCCGATTTTGCCGAAGTTGAAGCTCAGGCCAACGAAGCATATCAAAAACTGCTGGAGGCCACAAATCCGGCACCCGTGGTTGCCGATTATTCCGACGTGCCGTTCAGGGATGTCTATCTTGCTGCAAATTCACTGACTGAAGGACAGAAGTCGTTTGTAGAGTCTGCAACCGTTTCAGATATCAAAGGTCCGGTCCGCGAAGGAAATAGCTATACGATCTACAAACTGCTGGACAAAACGGTCGCTCCCGACTCGGTACGTCTCAGGATGATGGCTGTTCCGGATGCTTCACTGGCAGGACAGGATAGCATCATTACCCATTTCGTGGATAGTGTATTCAATGAGATACAGGGCGGCAAGTCTTTTGCCGAGGTCGCAAACAGCCTGAATCCGCAATCGAACGGCGGTGATGTAGGTTGGGTCCGCGAGATCGATCTGGTACAGGTTAGTGCCGAGGTGGTGAAAGCTGCATTCAGCGCCCCTGTAGGTAAAGCTTTCAAGGTAAAGGTACCCGGCCAACAGCTGATCCTGCAAGTTGAGGAACGTACCGCACCGGTCCAGAAATACAAGATTGCCACTATTGTCATGCCGGTCGTAGTGAGCGAAAAGACATCCAACAACGTGGATAACGAACTCAACCAGTTTGTTTCAGACCCGGAAGTGGGCAAGAAATTCAATGAACTGGCCACTGAGAAAGGATATTTTGTCATGCCCGACACTCGTGTTTCGGCTAACGACTTTTCGTTGATGCAGATACCCGGTTCGCGTCAGGTGGTCACCTGGGCTGTAAACGAGAAAAAACCGGGAACAGTCAGGAAGTTCGATATGACCAACATGCGCATAGTTGCACGTCTCGACCATGTTTACCCGGCAGGTGTGGCTCCTTTGCAAGAGGTGGCTTCGGGCATTCGTACCCGATTGATCAACGACAAGAAGGCAGAGAAGATCATCGCCGATCTGACCGCCAAGAACCTGACCACTCTGGAAGATTATGCCGAAGAGATGCAGACGACTGTCGATACCGTAAAGTTTGTCAACTTTACTACGAGAAATATTTCGGGGCTGGGATTTGAACCCGTACTGAATGCCTTGTCGGCATTTGCTCCGTTGAACACGGTTTCATCGCCAGTAAAGGGAAATATGGGTGTATACGTTGTAAATGTAACGGATAGAACGCAAGGAGTGGAAACATTCGATAGCCAGGCCCAAAAGAATCTGATGCAAAGCAATAATGCATACATGCTTCAGATCCAGTCGATGGAGATACTTAAAAATAAACTGAAAGTGGAAGATAACCGTTACGTGTTCTTCTAAAAGTACCTTTTGCCGTAAAAAAGAGACCGCCAATCACTTGATGTGGCGGTCTCTTTTTTATGTGCCTGCAATGACTATTTGAGATTAAAATAATAGATATGATAACAAAAAGATAAAAATATTTTTTAAATTACGATAAAACGATTATATTTGCGTCGAAATATGAATAGAAAGATTATTTAATCATTTAATTGTTTCGACGTATGAACGAGAAAAACTCCAAAAGAAGGTACACGGTACCATTTATTGTAATTGCTGCGGTAGCGGTTTTGGCCCTGATTCCGCTTAAAAGTTCCACCACATTCTCCGAGTTGGAGGTTAGTCATGCAGACACGGCATGGATGCTGATGGCCGCCGCACTTGTATTTCTGATGACACCGGGATTGGCCTTCTTTTACGGGGGGATGGTCCGGTACAAGAACCTTGTTTCAACGCTTATTCAAAGTTTCATCACATTAGGCATCATTAGTGTTGTCTGGGTTTTGGTAGGATTCAGCCTTGCTTTCGGGGATAGTCTGGGCGGTTTCATCGGAAACCCTCTTTCGTTTTTCATGTTTAAGGATGTGGGTTTTCAGCCTAACCCCGCCTTTTCTGCAACCATTCCATTTGCACTTTTTGCTGTCTTTCAGCTCAAGTTTGCCATTATTACTCCTGCCCTCATCACGGGTGGTGTAGCCGAGAGAATCCGTTTCTCGTCGTTATTGGTCTTTATCGTCCTATTCTCTCTTTTTATTTACGCCCCGTTGGCACACTGGACATGGCATCCCGAAGGTTTTCTTCGCAAGTGGGGTGTACTTGATTTCGCAGGCGGTACCGTAGTGCACATCTCTGCCGGTTTTGCGGCCCTTTCAGGTGCCATATTCCTGAAAAAGAGGAAGGAGAGTGGCAACGATAATCCCACTAACATTCCCTATATCCTGCTTGGAACAGGTTTGCTATGGTTCGGTTGGTTCGGGTTTAATGCCGGATCGGCACTAGCAGCCGACGAGCTTGCCGTAAAGGCATTTCTAAATACGAACTTGGCATCTGCAATGGCCATGGTGACCTGGATGCTCACCGACGGAGCAAGAGGGAAAAAACGATCTGCAGTGGGTGCTGCAGTAGGGGCAGTGGTCGGCCTGGTTGCCATCACGCCGGCCGCCGGTTTTGTGACGGTGGGGCAGAGCATTTTCATCGGTTTCGCGGCATCGCTGGTAAGCTATTTTGCAATGCGCCTGAAGTCGCGAAGCAGCATCGACGATACACTGGATGTTTTCCCCTGCCACGGGATTGGAGGCATCACCGGGATGATTCTTACTGGTCTTTTTGCTGAAGAGGTAGGTCTGATACATGGTGATCCGACCATTTTCCTGTATCACCTGCTGGCATTGGTTATTGTTAGTCTCTTTACTTTTGGCGGCTCATTTCTGTTGTACAAGCTTACCGACCTGATTCTTCCGATGCGTGTAACTGAAACGCAGGAGGCTCGAGGGCTTGATATCACACAACATGGAGAAGTTGCAACTGATGTTCCTTCGAGTTTATAGTGAAATAACATTACTGAAGGATGTTGAGGGTGAATCAAAATGTGATTTCACCCTCTCTCTTTTCTGATCCTCTATTGTCCGGTAGTAGACTTCAGGTAGTCGTAAATCGCCTGTTGCGCCCTTACTGGCGGCTCGTCAGGTGATGCCGTCTCCCTTTTGAAAAGGTTGTTCAGGTGCTCATCGACCCACACGGCACTCCGGTTATCTGAAAGTTGTATCTTCAGAATGTCGATAATCTGCCGTTTCAGCGGTTCGGAATAAACCGGAAAAGCGACCTCAATGCGGCGGTGCAGGTTTCGTTCCATCCAGTCGGCCGAAGAGAGATAAATCGTCTCATTGCCTCCATTCCTAAAGTACCATATACGGGCATGTTCCAGATAGGTATCCACGATACGCGTTATCCGGATATTTTTGCTGTATGGCTGGTTGGGCACCAGGCAGCAGATGCCGCGCACGATCAGATCAACCTTTACGCCCGCTTCGCTGGCACGATAAAGCGCATTGATCATCTCCCTGTCCTCAAGGCTGTTCATCTTCAGTATGATATACCCTTCGCCGCCTTCCCTGGTCAGAGCGATCTCCCGGTCGATCATCTGCAGGATTGCCGGAACCATGTTGAACTGGGTGACCAGCAGGTGCTTGAAATCGTGCATGTTGGGTTTGCCTTCAAGAACCCGGAATACTTCGTCGATATCGCTGATGATCTCCTTGTCGGATGTGAGCAACCCCTCATCTGAGTAGATACGGGCAGTCTTCTCGTTAAAGTTGCCCGTGCCCAGATAGGCATATCCCTTAAGCGGAACATCAGGATCGTTGCTCCGTTTTCTCACATAGGCCAGTTTGGCGTGCACTTTTAGTCCCGGCAGACTGTAGATGATCTTTATTCCCGCCTGCTGCATCAGTTCTGAGGAGAGATAGTTGTTCTCTTCATCGAAGCGGGCTTTCAATTCAACGAAAACGGTTACTTTTTTCCCGTTCTTGGCTGCACTGATCAGGCTGTTGATTACAGCCGAGTTTTCCGCCACACGATACTGGGTTACCTTAATCTCCCTTACTTTCGGGTCAAATGCTGCCTGAAGCAGGAAGCGGAGCAGGTAGTCGAACGACTGGTACGGGAAATGCAACAGCACATCCTGTCGACGCAATACACGAAGGATGGAGGTGTTGGCTTCCAGTTCGGGGACCCGCAACGGGTGCGGTAGCGGTTGGCGTAGCTGTTCTCCTACCGGATTGGGCAGTTTTATCAGATCGGAGAGGTTCAGGTACCGTCCAGAGGGGAGCAGCTCCTCCTCCTCGATCTCATACGCTTCGCAGAGATACTTCAGAAAGTAATCGGGCATCTCCTTGTCGTATTGGAAACGGGTTACTGCCCCTATTTTGCGTTTGCGGACCTTGCGAAGAATCCGTTCGGCAATATTCTTCTGATCCTCCTTGTCTAGAGAAAAGTCTGCATCGCGTGATATCTTGATGCTGTAACAATCAATAATTTCATAGCCGGGAAAGACGCTCTGCAGATTTGCCTTGATCAGGTCGTCGATAAAGATGAGATAATGGTTCCCGCCAAAAGAAGGTAGCTCCACAAACCGCGGTACATTTGTATTGGGGATCTTCATCATGGCGTAGGTATAGGAGGAACTGCCAGGGGTCTTCTTTTTCTTTTTCTTCTGCAGGCTTACCACCAGATAGATGCATCCATCCTGTATAAAAGAGTGGATATCGTCCTTCAGTATAATCATCGGTTGCAGATAGGGGAATACCTCCTCGTTGAAATAGTTCTCCACGTATGTCCGGTGGAACGGTTCAACCTTTTCGGTCTGGTAGAGGATGATGCCGTTGTTTCGCAACTCCGGCAGAATCATTTCGTTGAAAATACGATAGTAGGCTTTCTCCTGCTCCGTGACTTCATTATTGATCTCCAGTAGTGTTTGCAATGCCTCCTCTTCCGATTCGTCACGGCTGACGCTCTTCAATATTGAACTGTGGTACCCCGATACGCGGACCTTGTAGAACTCCTCCAGGTTGGAAGAGTAGATCGACAGGAATTTAATCCGTTCGTAAACCGGAAGAGACTCATCCGTTGCTTCCAGCAATACGCGGAGATTAAATGACAGCCAGCTTATATCTCGTTTAAAGTATCTGTAAGGCATAACTTGCAAAAAAAACGATTGATATGATTCAACGCTAAAATTACTAACTTTGTTCCGATAAAAAAAAGGTTACAGCATCAACCACAGATAAATGAGAAAGATTGGCCTGCTATCCGACACGCATAATGTGTGGGATGAAAAATATGAGACCTATTTTGCCGGGTGTGACGAGATCTGGCATGCCGGGGATATCGGCTCCCTGGAGCTTGCGGGAAAGTTCGAAGCCCTCAAGCCGTTCCGGGCGGTATACGGGAATATCGACGACTGGCCTACGCGGAGAGCCTACCCGGAAACCTTACGGTTTACGGTGGAGGAGGTAGAGGTGCTGATGACCCATATCGGGGGATATCCCGGAAAATATGATCCGAAGATTCGTGCCCAGCTATATTCACGGCCTCCCAAACTGTTTATTTGCGGGCACTCCCATATACTGAAAGTGATCTATGACAAGAATCTGAACTGTCTGCATATGAATCCCGGTGCGGCTGGAAAATATGGTTTTCATCGGGTGCGGACACTGCTGAGATTCACGTTGGATCGAGGAGATATCCGCGACCTGGAGGTCATTGAGATCGGGAGACACGGTTGATTGACCACGACCACGCCTCAGTAAATCCTTTCGAAATAGTATCCGCTTTTACACAGCTTTTGATTAACTTTGCAAATCAATAAAAAGACCCTCAACAGCTATGATCACTTTTTTTAAAACCCCTTCACAAAGTATTATTGCCGTAGATGCACAGTGCCCGATCCAGGATGAACACCAGAACCGTCTTGTTTGGTTGTTCGGTAACGCCACACCCATCGCTCATCCTCAACTGGACGGGAAATTCATTGGTCCACGCAGGGAAATGATCACTCCCTGGAGTACCTGTGCCGTTGAGATTGTGCAGAACATGGGGATCGATTATATCGTAAGAGTTGAAGAATATTTTCCTGCAGGCGAGGTGCCCGAATACGATCCGATGCTTCAGCGGGTGTACAGCGGACTCGACCAGCATATTTTCACTGTCGACAAGCAGCCCGAACCGATCGTCTTGATCGATGATATCGGAGAATATAACCAGAAAGAGGGACTTGCGCTAAGCGAAGATGAAATAGAGTATCTCAACAACGTGAGCAGGAAACTGGGCCGGAGACTGACAGATAGCGAGGTTTTCGGTTTTTCCCAGGTAAACTCGGAACATTGCCGGCACAAGATATTTAACGGAAAATTTGTGATTGACGGGGAAGAGATGGAGAGTTCCCTTTTTCAATTGATAAAGAGAACCTCCGAGATGAATCCCAATGCGTTGATATCGGCATACAAGGATAATGTGGCATTTGTACAGGGACCAACCATAGAGCAGTTTGCACCGGCAAGCGGCGATAAACCCGACTTCTTTGAAACCCGTGAGATTGAGAGTGTACTCTCGCTAAAAGCGGAAACCCACAACTTCCCCACAACAGTAGAACCGTTCAATGGAGCTTCTACCGGAACGGGAGGGGAGATACGCGACCGTCTTGCAGGAGGCCGTGCCTCGTTGCCATTGGCAGGTACGGCTGTCTACATGACCTCCTATCCCCGTCTGGAAGAGGGGCGCGATTGGGAGAAAGTTCTGCCGGAACGCCGATGGCTCTATCAGACTCCTGAGCAGATCCTGATCAAAGCCTCGAACGGAGCTTCCGATTTCGGGAACAAATATGGCCAACCGCTTATCTGCGGATCGGTGCTCACTTTTGAACATGCCGAGAATTACCGGAAGTTCGGTTACGACAAAGTGATCATGTTGGCCGGTGGCGTTGGCTTTGCCAACAAGATCAATGCAATAAAAGGCCATCCGCAGCCTGGTGAAAAGGTGATCGTGATGGGCGGCGACAACTACCGCATCGGAATGGGCGGCGGAGCCGTCTCATCGGTAAATACCGGTGAATATTCGTCGGGCATTGAACTGAACGCCGTACAACGCGCCAACCCCGAAATGCAGAAACGGGTGGCTAATGTTATCCGTACATTGGCCGAATCGGAGGAGAACCCTATTGTCTCCATCCACGACCATGGTGCGGGTGGACACTTGAACTGCCTCTCGGAGCTTGTGGAGAAAACCGGTGGAAGAATCGATATGGATAAGTTGCCGATAGGCGATCCAACCCTTTCTGCAAAGGAGATTATCGGTAACGAGAGCCAGGAAAGAATGGGACTGCTGGTTCCGGAAAATGACATTGAGCGTATCAGGCAGATTGCCGAACGGGAGAGGGCACCTTTCTACGTGGTGGGTGAAACCACTGACGACATGAAGTTGACTTTCCGGCAGGCCGACGGGCAAATGCCGATAGATATGGAACTGGAGGACTTCTTCGGCAAATCGCCCAAGACAGTAATGAGTGATGTTACTGTGGAAGAGGGTTTCTCTTCGCCCGAATATGATGAGAATAAGCTCGAAACCTATCTCGAGAATGTGCTCAAACTGGAGGCTGTTGCCTGTAAAGACTGGCTCACCAATAAGGTAGACCGATCTGTAACCGGAAAGGTGGCACGCCAGCAATGCCAGGGAGAAATTCAGCTCCCGTTGAGCGATTGCGGTGCAGTTGCCCTCGATTACAGGGGGTACAGCGGAGTGGCTACCTCTATCGGTCATGCTCCGCAGGTGGCTCTGATTGACCCAGCCGCGGGTTCGGTAGCTGCAATTGCAGAGGCGTTGACCAATATTGTTTTTGCTCCGCTGAAAGAGGGGTTGCAGAGTGTTTCCCTGAGTGCCAACTGGATGTGGCCCTGTCGCAACGAAGGGGAAGATGCCCGGTTGTATAGAGCCGTGGAGGCCTGTTCAGACTTTGCATGCGAACTGGGGATAAATATTCCTACCGGAAAGGATTCGCTCTCCATGACACAGAAATATGGTGATGACAAGGTGCTTTCGCCGGGAACGGTAATAATCTCCGCTGCGGCTGAGGTGAAGAATGTCCGGAAGATCGTCTCACCGGTCCTGGCCTATATCAAGGGAACCTATCTCTATTATATCGATTTTTCATTCGATACGTTACGCCTGGGAGGGTCGGCGCTTTTGCAGACATTGGGCCGGATTGGCGACGAAGCTCCGACGGTGAGCGATGTCGAGTATTTCAAGAACGCTTTCGCTGCGGTTCAGGAGCTGGTTAACCGCGGCTTGATCATTGCCGGTCATGATATCTCTGCCGGAGGAATGATTACCGCCATGCTCGAGATGTGTTTTGCGAATCCGCAGGGGGGTCTGGAAGCGAGGTTGGACAAGATCCGCCACTCCGATCTGATCAAGATCCTTTTTGCGGAGAATCCGGGTGTGCTCATTCAGGTGAAGCACCACCACCTGGTAGAGAAAATCTTGAACGATTACGGCGTTGGATTTGCCATTGTTGCCCGCCCCATCGAGGATCGCAAGTTGATTGTCGAAAAGGGAGATTTCAGAAAGGAATTTGATATCGATGCCCTTCGGGATGTATGGTATCGCACGTCATATCTGTTGGATCGGAAGCAGAGTGGTGAAACATTGGCCGGGGAGCGATTTAAAAATTACAAGCAACAGCCGTTGCAATTCAATTTCCTGCCCACCTTTACCGGAAAGATGCGCGACCTGGGATTAGATCCGGACAGAAAGGAGCGCTCGGGATTGACGGCTGCCATCATTCGCGACAAAGGCACAAATGGTGAGCGTGAGATGGCATATGCGCTTTATCTTGCCGGATTCGACGTAAAGGATGTCCATATGACAGATCTGATATCGGGTCGAGAAACATTGGAAGAGGTGCAGTTTGCCGTTTTCTGTGGGGGATTCTCAAATTCAGATGTTTTGGGTTCATCAAAAGGTTGGGCTGGAGGGATTCTCTATAACGAGAAAGCCCGTAGGGCGGTTGAGAATTTTTACGCACGCCCCGATACATTGAGTCTGGGGGTTTGTAACGGTTGCCAGTTACTGATGGAACTGGGCCTGATCTACCCCGAACTGGGTGAAAACCACCCGAGGATGCATCATAACCGTTCGCACAAATTTGAATCGGCTTTCGTCAGTGTGGAAATTCCTGACAACCGTTCGGTGATGTTGAGATCGCTAGCTGGAACGAAGCTCGGCATCTGGGTTGCACATGGTGAAGGAAGGTTCAGCTTGCCCGGAGAGGTGTCGGAATACAATATTGCTGCAAAATATGTTTATGACGGATATCCGGGAAATCCTAACGGATCGGACCATAATGCCGCGGCTGTATGCTCGGCAGATGGTCGCCATCTTGCCATGATGCCCCATTTGGAGCGTACTATATTCCCGTGGCAGAACGCATGGTATCCCTATGAATTCAGGAAGCACGACGTTACCCCCTGGATGGAGGCATTTGTCAATGCCAGGGAGTGGATAAAGCAGCATCAGGATTGACGGATTTGAGGAGAAAACAAAACAGCCGTTTTTTTGTTATAGTGATTTATTGCCGAATTCTATTGTCGGCATAAATGATATTTATGAAAAAACTCTCTGTTTCGCTTTCTCTTCTTTTTACTGTTTTAGCTCTTTTTTCCCAAAAGGGGAGCATCGAAGGTCGTGTGCTGAACGCAACAACGAACGAGCCGATTGAATTTGCCAATATCCAGGTAGTGGGTACAAGTGTCGGTACCACCTCCGACATGGAGGGAAACTTCATCTTTACAAATATTGATCCGGGATTTGTCCGCCTGGCGGCAAGCTTTATCGGTTTTGAAACGACCTTCTCGCCGGAGATACAGATTCTGGGTAATCAGATCACCTTTATCGATATCGAACTGACCGAAACTGCTCTCTCGCTTGATGAAGTGGAGGTGAGGCCCTCATTTACCCTTAAGCGCATAGAGAGTCCTGTATCGATATTCCTGACTTCGACAATGCGTCACCCTAATCGTCCTCCCAAAACTTCTCATCGAAA
>ENA-UOYA01000547-UOYA01000547.1-activated-sludge-metagenome-genome-assembly--contig:-NODE-547-length-47456-cov-6.381806_pt1 | contig 47456 bp, 36 predicted proteins | sample MGYA00238163_ERZ764804 | MGnify/ENA primary metagenome ERZ764804 (study PRJEB28919, sample SAMN05720223) | activated sludge metagenome | isolation source: Anaerobic digester | place: Hong Kong...
CCGAAGCAAGGGTAATTGGTTGTAGCGGCGCGATATAGTAAGCTTACCCTTTTTTATTTTGTCTCACGACAAAACTCCTCAGGCTAGCTTCGGCAGAAACTTGGCATCGAAGGAGTAGTTGCCGGGACCGGTAACAAGGCCGGCAATGAAGACGATCAGCAGGTCGAGTGCATGCCCATACTTCATGAAATCATCCCCTTGCGAAAAGTGCATCACCAGCGCCACCACCATGGTTCCGATCAGCAGCAAGGCCGCCGGTCGGAAGAAGAGTCCCAGTGCGAACAGTATTCCGCCTACCGTTTCGGCAAATGCCGCCATGAATCCCCAGAAGGTGGGGGCAAAGGTGATTCCCAGGTTCGACATCGTGCCGCCGATGGCGGTCCACATCTCCGGCCCCGCCATGATCTTGGGCAATCCGTGAAAGAAGATCGAAATACCGATACCTATCCTAAGCAGGAGCAAACCTGCATCTAATAAATTTTTCTCTCTTTTCATATTACAAAACTTTAGTCTAAAAGATTATACATGCCCTAAACTGCAAAACTGCGCAAATTGTTTATATTTGTCTCATAAATTTTTTTGATATCTCGCTTTTTAAAGAAAAAAAACCGGCACACCTGTGTGTACCGGTTTTTTTAATCGGATGAGCCTCCCTCAATATCAGTTTTCAGACTTTCTTGCCGAGTAACTGATCTTCAACGCATATGCTTTTCGGAGTGCTTGCTTCACATCGCTGATATAGCGCATCCGGGTATCTTCGTCCGCTTTGATGGATACCGTCATCAACTGTTGATCGGCTTCGTTCAGGCTCGACTTTTCCTGGGCAATGTAATCCTGGATATCTTCAACCTGCGCGAACTTGTCGTTCAACTGCATCTGGGTTCCCGTACCATATTTTGGATCCATGGCGGGTCCAATATTGATGTAGGTCACCAGCGACTTTTTCTCCAGCTTCTGAATTTCCGTGGCAGTAGGCAATTTCAGTCTTACCATTAGCTCTTCGGAGCGCATGGTGGTCGTAACCATGAAGAAGAATAAGATGGCGAATACCAAGTCAGGCATTGAAGATGTGTTCAATTCAGGCATCTCGCGCCCGCCGCTTTTACTAAATTTTCCCATATTAATTCCCTCCCATAAAGTTTTTCGGTTCGGCCTCAGAAATTCTCTGCGGATACAACTTGTTTATCTGATTCTTCTGATCTTCGGTCAGATTTTCATAGTCCATATTGAAATACTTTCTTGCTGCCTCCTGACGCAATTCATTGTATGCCTTTACCAGCTCATTCTGTACCGATATATAGGTCTTATAGCTGGTGGTAGCGTCGTTCTGCAACGAGATAACGTGGTCTCCGGTTACCGGTACTGTTCCGATGGGAGCACCGAAATCCTCCTCCATCAGTTCGGGCAACAACGGATTATTGTTAGTATTCAATACAAACTCTTTCACTTTATCCTTCAGACTTACTTTACTCCCCTTGCCGAGCAGTTCGTTCTCATTTTGATACCATTCTGTCTCAACCTGCGATGTAACCATCGTCTCATCTTTGGAGTTCACCAGAACCACCAGCAGGTTACGCCGCTGCACGTCGACCGTCTGTTGATGGTCTTCATCTTGCGGCGGCGGTGGCAAACGTCTTGCCAGACCGCTGTCGGTGTCCATGCTCGATACAAGCAGGAAGAAGGTAAGCAAAAGAAACGAAATGTCCGCCATTGAACTTGCGTTCAGTGCAGGAAGTTTTCTCTTTTTCTTTGACATAGACTTTTTCTTTATTTATTCCTCAGGCATTTTTGTGGTGAGGAAAACCAACTGTTACTTTCTTTTTCCTAATAACGGCGATACAATAATCGCAACGATGCTGAGACCAAGCATGATGTACATGCTGAAGATCCACATGTCGGTCATTCTCAGTGTCGCGGGATTATTGTCGGGACCGTCATAACCCGGAATATTCAACAGTTCTCCGCTTCCGAGAGCATATGATCCTCCCAGAACAACAACTACTGCTACTAGTACCAATAATCTACCCAGTGCACTTTTGGGGTTTGTCTTGAGGCTCCTGAAAAATCCAAATATGGCAAACAGGATCAGGACCACAACAGTTACCGCCAACAGGAAGTATGCCCAATACAACATTATATCGGTAAATGCCGGCTGGGACATGTCGGCGACGATCTTCTGTTCTGGCGCTACCTGACCTCCAAACAGGAATAGTGCTACCACTGCCAGCGTTACGAGAATCGCGACAAGAAACACTAAACTGGAGGTTCTCCGTATTTTAGTTACAGCCATGTCAATTATAATTTTTTATATTTAACGTTGTATTTTACTACCTGGTCGAGCAGGGTGATGGAAGCATCCTCCATTTTGTTGAGTATGCCTTCCAGTTTAGAAAGGATGTAGTTGTAGAATACCTGGAGAATAAGAGCAACGATAAGACCTCCTACAGTGGTGATAAGAGCAACCTTCATACCACCGGCAACGATTGTCGGGCTCATGTCTCCTGCACGTTGGATATCATCGAAAGCCTGAACCATACCGATAACTGTTCCCAAGAATCCGAGAGACGGAGCGAGGGCGATAAAGAGGGTAATCCAGGAGAGATTCTTTTCCAGTAATCCACTCTGCACACCTCCGTAAGAGACGATGGCTCGTTCTACTGCATCGGGTCCCTGGTCCAAACGGAGCAATCCCTGGTATGCAATTGAGGCGATCGGGCCGCGGGTGTTGCGGGCAATGTCTTTTGCAGCTTCGATGTCTCCTCTGTCGAGAGCTTCACCAACCCCACTCAACAATGCCTTTGGATTAACGTCTGCCAAACTGAGGTAAATAATTCTTTCCAGAGCAAACGAGAGACCCAGAATCAAACAGATTGCGATCAAGGCCATAAATCCTGCACCACCTTCAATAAATTTGGTTTTAAGTGCCTGGTGAAATCCACCTCCATCAGTTTCGGCAACCGTCACTGCTGCTGGAGCTGTTTCTTCTACTGCCGGTTCAGCGGGAGCGTCTTGAGCTGAAAGAATTGTCGGCAATCCTACAGACATAAGGCCGAAGATTGCTAAAATTGCAAATAACTTTTTCATTGTGTGTTCAATTTTGTTGGATTAATGAATTTGATTTGATTTTAATTGCTTTATTTTTATTATTTAAACGTTTGGGATCTACTCTTATACGTAATTCACCATACTGTTAACGCGGAGAGAGCGGGATTCGAACCCGCGATACACTTTTGGCGTATACACGCTTTCCAGGCGTGCCTCTTCAACCACTCGAGCATCTCTCCATTGGGAGACAATTTCATAAAACGGGCGCAAATTACAAAAAAAAAATCACTTGCCCCTCTTTTGTCCGGCAAAATTACAGAATTTATCGATTAATTGCTATTCCTAGTGCAAATTATTTCAAAAAAATGCGTTTCTTGTGAAAAAATGGCACACCTCCCTATTTTAAAGAATTCAAGCCAAACAACTTGAATGCGTTCTCCCTGGTGATTGACGCAATCTCCTCTGCCTCTTTCCCGTATATGGCCGCCAGTTGCCGTATCACCTCCGTCAGATATGAGGGTTCGTTGCGTTTGCCCCGGTAAGGCGTTGGAGCAAGGTAGGGTGAATCGGTTTCCAGGATGATTTTTTCCACTCCGCATCCCTTCAATGTTTCAGGTAACCCCGATTTCTTGAAGGTGACCACGCCGTTGATGCCGATGAGAAAATTGCCGAGCTCCAGAATCGCCTCCAGTTCTGCAACGGTTCCGCCGAAGCTGTGGAAAACGCCGAAAAGTTCCCTCTCCCCAACGTTTCTGATCGACTGGATCACCTCGGGTATCGCCTCCCGGGAATGGATGGCTACCGGTAACCCTTTTTCGATGCTCCATTCAAGTTGACGTTCAAAAGCGGCCACCTGACGCTGCTTCGTGCTTTTATCCCAATAGAGGTCGATACCTATCTCCCCAATGGCGACATAACCCGGACGCTCCAGCTCTTTCCGGATAATCTCCAGCTGCTCTTCCCACTCCTCCCCGACGTTTGTAGGGTGAAGCCCCATCATCGGTAGAAAAAACGACGGGTAACGGTCGACGCTGCTCCTCAATGGCTGTATGGTTGTTTCGTCGATATTGGGCAGCAGTACCTTTTCCACGCCAACTGCCCCGGCTCTCGCCACCACTTCGTCAAGATCATCTTCAAAGGCATCGAGATAGAGGTGTGCGTGCGTGTCAACAATGCTCATACAATGGTCTCTCCTTTACGATAATAGTAGATTAATCCGTACTCCCTGTTCTTCTGCAACCGTTCGTTGGGCGGCAATCCGGCATGGAACTGCTCCACCTCTTCCCAGATATCCAGGATAATGGCATCCACCTCGTTCCGGTACACCGCCACTTCGTTCAACGTTCTCGCTGTAGCTTTCTGGTGAAGCTGTTGTGTCTGGTAGCCCTCCTTGAACAGGGTATACATCACCTTCACCTTGGCGATGCCCGGATTGTAGATCGGCACGCCTCCCTGCGCGATCCTCCGGTTCTCACCCGCAATGATCTGCTGGCCCCATTGCAGCAGCTGCTCGTTTGAACTCAGATCGGGGAGGATCAGCGACCTCTTCTGCAACCCGTAAAGTTCAAGCAGTTCCGGTTTGATCTCGGCTCGCATCACACACATATAGAGAACCTGGATAAAGTGGGAGATATACATCCTGGCATTTTTCACCCTGTTCTGAAAGGCGATGTTCGCCTTGACCTGGGTGTCGAGCGTTTGCTGGTATTTGAGGCAGAGCCGCTCGAATTTACTCACTGCGCTTCTTGCCCGCGACAACGTTCTCATGGATATGGCGACGTGCTGAAAATCGGTACTGCCAGCCTTCTCAATGGCTGTCTTCAACGCTTTTATCCGTGACAAGTCTGTATTGGGTAATCTGCGATAGGGCATTACTGGATCTTATTTTACTCTGTACATCAGGTTTTCTGCCAGGGAAACCAGTTCTTTTTTTCTCTCGTCAGATATGAGAATCGATGAGAGGGCATCCAATGCCGCAAGATAATATTTTTCGATGAGATTCTCCGAAATGTCCCGAAGATTTAAATCATTGTAAATATTTTTAACGGATGCTATCTTTTCCTCCCTGTCGAATTGGGTGGCGGCAATCCATCTCTGCAACTCCTCATGCTGGCTGCCTCGGGAGGTTTTCAACGCTTTTATCAGCAGGTAGGTCTTTTTGTTGCAGACAATATCCCCGCCAATATTCTTGCCGAAAGTCCGTGGATCACCATAAACGTCCAGCAGATCATCTTTCAGCTGGAAGGCCAGCCCGATATTGATGCCGAAATCGTAGAGCAGTTCAGCATCCTGCGATGTGGCTCCGCCTATCATGGCGCCCATCTTCAGCGCGCAGCCCAGCAGGACGGCAGTCTTCAATCTGATCATCTCCAGGTACTCCGATTCGGTGACGTCAGACCGTTTTTCGAAGTCCATGTCGAGCTGTTGTCCCTGGCACACCTCCATTGCCGTTTTTGTGAAAAGTGCCAGCAGTTCGGGCAGGATAGCCGGAGGTGCGGTGGCCATGTAGCGGTACGATTCAATCAGCATGGCATCACCCGAGAGGATGGCGCTGTTGGTTCCATATTTCCTGTGGACGGTGGGTTTGCCCCTGCGTATGTCGGAATTGTCCATCAGGTCGTCGTGCAGCAGGGTGAAGTTATGGAAGATCTCGATCCCGATAGCCGGTCCGAGTGAGGATTCCAGCTCCTTGCCAAAGAGGTCGGTGGCCATCAGTACCAGCAAGGGGCGTATCCTCTTTCCTCCCACCGACAGGGCATAGCGGATGGGATCGAAAAGGGTGGCGGGTTTCAAGTCGAACGGGATCTGCCGGATCGCTTCGTCGATCCTCTTGCTCAATGTTTCGGCACTGTGTAACATTGTAATCTTGTTGTTGAATTTCTACTTTAGACAAAAAGCTGCCTTTTGAACAAAGGCAGCTTTCGTTATCTGAAAAAAGGAGTGTGGCCTATTATTGCTGTAGGCGGAACACAACGGGCAGTGTGAATCGTACACGTACGGCAGAACCACGTTGCTTGCCGGGTTTCCATTTCGGCATCGACTGGATCACGCGGACAGCCTCCTTGTCGAGCGACGGGTCAACCCCGCGAACCACCTGAACGTCGGTAATGCTACCATCTTTCTCAACCACGAAGTTGGTGATGACGCGTCCCTGGATACCGTTTTCCTGTGCAATGACCGGATACTTGATGTTGTCGCTCAGGAACTTCATCATGGCTGCATTTCCACCGGGGAACTCGGGTTGTTCCTCCACCACGACGAAGATCTCTTCGGTAACCTCTTCAACTTTAGGTTTTGGGGGTGGGGGTGGAACAAAGGTCTCCATCTGTCTCTTGCTCGCATCATCCTCGGTGTTGATCTCGATTCTTGTTTCCACTTTCTCTTCCACTACCTGGATGATTTCCGGAGTTTCCGGTGCCGGTGGTGGTGGCGGTGGTGGTGGAGCCGGATCGCGACGAGTGATTTCAATCTCTTCCTCGGCCAGAACATCCTGAACGATAATGCTCTCGTCCAGTTTCTTGGTTTTGGAAGACCATTCAAAGGCGAAAAATAGCACCGAGATGCCTACCACCATACCCATCAGGATGGAAGTCAGCTTGAGTGCGTCAATATTCGCTTTGGGTGATTTTTTTACTTCATCATTCATTTTGATTCTACTTTTACTTTTTTATATATGTGTTTTTACTGACTGAGCAAACCATGACACTGGATGCAAAAATAGGCATTTTTTTTTACACTGTTATGTTTGCCCGATAATTTTCTCAAAAAATAGTCAATTTCCTTACATCGCCTCTGCTACCATCTCCAAATGTACGACTTTGACTCCAGAGAGGAGCCATTGGTTTAATGAAATATTGTCAAAATATCCTCCGTTTTATCCTACACTTGATTAAATAGGCTGAAATTGAGAGGCAGGCGGTTAATTTTGTCCAATTTTAACATGCGCGCAGCAACCACTCCGCAAACAGCAAGCTGTTTCCGGTTTGTAGGGGCGACATCCTACAGGCAGGAATTTCGGTTTCCTCAGGGCTTGATCTTGTAGATATCCTTCAGATTCCGGCCGTAACCGTCGTAGTCCAATCCGTAGCCCACGATGAAATCGTTGGGAATCTCCAGTGCCACATAGTCCAGCTCCAGCTCCTGTTTCAATGCATCCGGTTTCAGCAGCAGCGTAGCTATTTTTATCTCTTTGGGGTTGAATTTGTTGAGCTCCTTCTTGAGGGCCACCATCGTGTTTCCGGAGTCCACGATGTCCTCCACCACAACTACCGTACGGTTTTCGATACTCTCGTTCAGGCCCAGCACCTCCTGGACCTTGTTGGTTGTGGTTGTTCCCTGGTAGGAAGCCAGGCGGACAAATGTAATCTCGCAGGGAACAGTGACCTCTTTCATCAGTTCCCCTGCAAACATAAAGGCGCCGTTCAGCACGGCAATAAAAATCGGATCCTTGTCGCGAAGATCGCGGTCGATCTCTCCGGCAATCCGGCGGATAGCGGCTTGAATCTGCCCGAATTCGATGAACTTTTCAAACTGCTTATCCTTGATGGTTACAATTTCATTCATGTGATGAGGAATTTAAAAGCACAAAAGTAGCGTTTTTTTTCTTCATTCATGTAAAAAGTCGTTCGATTTCGTTTAACCCTCCAATCTTTTCATGAGCTCGCAAGCATAGAATAAGGGGAACAATCTTCGATAATTGCGGAAAAATTGTTAAGTTTGCGACCTGAAAATTCTTATGCACCGGTTGATATGAAAAAGTATATCTTGTTGCCCGCGCTGTTGTTGACAGTTGCCTTTCACTACTCCTGCCAGCGGGAGTCGCGGTTTATTGTAAAAGGGGAGTTCTCTTCGGCCGAAGAGCAGACCCTCTATCTCGAGCACCGCGGCCTGGGCGGCGTTGAACTGCTCGATTCGGTAACGCTTAAAGGGAAGGGCACATTCACCTTCAAGCAGGCGGCTCCCGAAAATCCCGAATTCTACCAGTTGCGGATAGGCAGCCAGGTGGCCCTCTTTGCCGTCGATTCGTTGGAGACCCTGCAGGTAAAGGGCGATGCCAACGACCTGGCGGCTACTTTCACTGTGGAGAACTCGCCGGTGAACGACCAGATCAGACGGATCGACGAACAGACCCGTCTCGTGAACGAAAAGCTCGATGATGCGGAGAGGCGGCACGAGGCCAAGAAGATCGACGACCTCACCTATCTGGAGGAGGTCGATACCATCCTCAAGAGCTACAAGTCGGAGATCTCCAGGCTCATTTTGGGTAACCCCTCAAGTGCGGCGGCCTACTATGCGGTCTTTCAGAAGGTGAGGAATTACCTTATCTTTGATCCCTACAGCAAGCAGGATTACGCCATGTTTGGTGCGGTGGCAACCTCGTGGGACCGCTACTATCCGGGCACCCAGCGTACAAAACATCTCTACGACTTCACCATGAATGCCCTGAAGACGCGGAAGCTGCAGGAGAAGCAGGCCGCCCTGCTGGAGAATGCTTCGGTGGTTACCGGATCTGCATTGCCAGATATCGTTCTCTCCACTATCAACGGTGAGAAGAGGTCACTCGCCTCACAGAAGGGGAAGGTGGTTGTGGTCGACTTCACCGTCTACCGGTCCGATTTCTCGCCGGCACACAACATCGAACTGAACAAGCTCTACACGAAATACAGGTCACAGGGTCTGGAGATCTACCAGATATCGTTCGATTCGGACGAGCATTTCTGGAAAAACGCGGCAAGCAACCTGCCCTGGATCACGGTACGCGACCCGCAAAGCGTCTACTCCAGCCTGCTTTCGCTCTACAACGTGCGCGAGATACCTACCGCTTTCGTTTTCAACCGCGAGGGCGATGTGGTGGCACGTGTGGAGAACTATGCCACCCTGGCAAGTGAAGTGGCGAAACTGTTATAAAATTTGGCGGAAATATTTTGTTAATTGCAGAGAATAGAATATCTTTGCAGAGAGTGTAAAAGATTGAAAAAGGGGGATTCCGGTCTGTGAAGCGGCCGGAATTCTTTTTCTTTAATCTATATCTGTGTCAAACATTAAAAGAATAAAAGGAGATTTTTACTATGACAATTACCTATATGACCGAAGAAGGTCTTCGAAAACTGAAAGAAGAGCTCGTACATCTGGAATCTGTGCAGAGGCCGGAGATTTCGCGTCAGATTGCTGAAGCCCGCGACAAGGGCGATTTATCGGAAAACGCTGAGTACGATGCAGCGAAAGAGGCTCAGGGTATACTTGAAGGAAAGATCGCGCAGCTAAAAAGTCTGATCGCGTCGGCCCGGATCATCGACGAGAGCTCCATCAGCACCGATGAGATCCAGATCATGAACAAGGTGACCATCAAGAACCTGAAGACGAAGAAGGACATGACCTACACCCTGGTGTCGGAGAGCGAGGCCGATCTGAAGAGCGGCAAAATCTCCGTCAACACGCCCATTGCACAAGGTTTGCTGGGGAAGAAGGTGGGAGACAAGGTAGATATCCAGGTGCCGTCGGGCACATTGAGTTTCGAAGTGTTGGACATCTCAATCTGATCCTATGGCAACCATTTTCAGCCGCATCATCGCCGGCGAGATCCCGTCGTACAAGATAGCCGAAAACGACAGGTTCTTTGCCTTTCTCGACATCAACCCCATGGCGAAGGGGCATACGTTGGTGGTCCCGAAGCAGGAGACCGACTACATCTTCGACCTCGACGACGAGCTGCTGTCGGGTATGATCCTCTTTTCGAAGCAGGTGGCGAGTGCCATCCAGGCGGCCATTCCATGCAACCGTGTGGGCGTGATGGTCATCGGCATGGAGGTGCCCCACGCGCATATTCACCTGATACCCCTTCAGCGGGAGGGTGACATGAACCTCTCCAACCCTCGGGTCAAGCTCACCCAAGAGGAGTTTGAAGAGATAGCCCGGAAGATCGCCAGTCAGCTGCGGTAATCAGATCTTCCGGATCCGCACCCCCCGTACACAGTGGTGCTCGCTCTTTTCCAGAATCAGATCGGCCCGGAACCGGGTGGGCAGAATATTCCGCTCCAGGTTGGGCAGGTTGATCTCCTCCCACACCTCATTGGCAAACCTCAGCAGCTCCTCGTCGCTGTATGAAGCATATTTATGGAAATAGGAGTTGGGGTCGGTAAATGCGGTTTTCTGTAATGTTTTGAACCTTTCGAGGTACCATTGGCGGATATCCTTTTCCGCTGCATCCACAAAAATTGAAAAATCAAAGAAATCGGAGACAAAGACCCTTCTGCGGGGTTTTCTGTCCAGCGACACCTGCAGCACGTTGACCCCCTCCACGATCAGGATGTCGGGTTTCGTAATCAGTTGTGTCTTGCCGGGTATGATGTCGTAGTAGAGGTGCGAGTAGACGGGCGCTTCCAGCAGCTCCTTGCCCGACTTCACGCCGGCCAGGAAGGCGAGGAGACTTTTGGCGTCATAACTTTCCGGAAATCCCTTCTTGTTCAGGATCCCCCGCCTTTCGAGTTCGGCGTTCGGATAGAGGAAGCCGTCGGTAGTGATCAGCTCCACCTTCGGTTTTTCGGGTAGCATCGACAGGAGTTTCTGCAGTACGCGGGCAGTGGTGCTCTTGCCCACTGCCACGCTTCCTGCTATGCCAATGATATAGGGTATGGTCTGGCTTGGGTTCCTGAAGAAATCCTCCCGTTCGTGGTGCAGGTTCCGGTAATGGGTGATATGGATCTGCAGCAGCCGGATCAGGGGGATGTAGATCATCTCCACCTCCTCCATGGTGAGCGGCTCATTGAGTGCCTGCAGCCGTGTCAGGTCGATCCCTGCTATCGGAAATTGTGGATGATCTTCGAGCATGCTCCACTCCTGTCGAGTGAAGCTCCGGAACGGCGAGTAGGTCACTTCGTAAGGCTTAAAAATCATAGAAATTCCATTTTATCGTCCTGCAAAGATAAAAGGAATTTCCGAAGTCACTACAGCAGCTCAACGCTTCTTTTGATGAAGTTGTTAAGCGCCTCTCCCTTCAGCATGCCGTTGGCCAGCAGCGCCAGGTCTACCACCTGTTTCAGTTTTGAATCTCCTGCCGCGAAAGCTGCAGCCTCCTCCTTCGACTTCTCGCCGATCTCCTGTTTCAGTTGCCGCATCATCGGGTGATCCATGTTGACCACCATCTGGTACATGTCGGGCATCTCGCCATAGAAGGCCATCCCCGGCTGCATCGCCGACATCTCCTTCATTCTCCTGGAGAACTCGTTCTGCGTGATCTGGATCGGCCTGCCCGCTTCACCCAGCGACTTGAAGTCGACATTGAACTCCGTCTTGGCAATGGGGGGAACCAACGACTTCACCGCTTCGGTCAGGTTCTCCTTCTCCTTGTCGGTCAGCTCCACCGTGCTCTTCTCCTCCTTCTCGATCAGGTGCTCCACCGTGTCGCTGTCCACCCGTACGAACCGGGTCTTCTCCAGCTTCTGCTCAAGGAGTCCCATCCAGTGCACGTCCAGCTGTCCGTCCATCATCAGCACGTCGTACCCTTTCCCTTTTGCGGCGTCGATAAAGGTGTACTGCTCCTCCTTGTTGTTGGCGTAGAGGTATACCAGGGTCCCGTGCTTGTCGGTCTGGCTTCCTTCGATCACTCTCTTGTACTCCTCCAGGGTGAAATATTTATCCTCCATGTTCTTGAGCAGCGAGAACTTGGCCGCCCTGTCGTAAAAACGCTCCTCGGTGAGCATGCCATATTCCACGAAGATCTTCAGGCTATCCCACTTCTCTTCAAACTGGGTGCGCTCCTTCTTGAAGATCTCCTCCAGCTTGTCGGCCACCTTCTTGGTGATGTGGTTGGAGATCTTCTTCACGTTGCTGTCGCTCTGCAGGTAGGAGCGCGACACGTTGAGCGGAATGTCGGGCGAATCGATCACGCCGTGCAGCAGCGTCAGGAACTCCGGCACGATCCCCTCCACCGAGTCGGTCACGAAAACCTGGTTGCAGTAAAGCTGTATCTTGTTGCGTTGCAGTTCGATATTGTTCTTGATCCTGGGGAAGTAGAGGATCCCGGTGAGGTTGAACGGATAATCCACATTGAGGTGGATCCAGAAGAGCGGTTCGTCGAGGCTCATCGGATAGAGCTTGCGGTAGAACGCCTGGTAATCCTCATCCTTCAGTCCCGCAGGCTTCTGCTTCCAGAGCGGATTCACGTCGTTGACCACCTTATCCTCGTCGGTATCGACATACTTTCCATCCTTCCACTCCTGCTTCTTCCCGAAGACGATGGGCACCGGCAGGAACTTGCAGTACTTCTCCAGCAGCGACTCGATCTTCCCCTTCTCCAGGAACTCCCCGTTCTCCTCGTCGATATGGAGGATGATGTCGGTACCGCGGTCGCTCTTGTCGCACTCCTCCATCGTATAGGCAGGGTCGCCGTTGCACGACCACTTCACGGCCGGCTCATCCTTGTAGGATTTGGTGATGATCTCCACCTTGCTGGCCACCATGAAGGTGGAGTAGAAACCGAGGCCGAAGTGGCCGATGATGGCGTTGGCACTCTCCTTGTACTTGTCGAGAAAATCGTTTGCAGAGGAGAGGGCTATCTGGTTGATATAGTTCTCCACCTCTTCGGCAGTCATGCCGATGCCTCGGTCGGAGACGGTTAACGTCCTGGCCTCCTTGTCCACCGAGACCCGTACCGAGAGGTCGCCCTGTTCTCCCTTGAACTCGCCTACATCCGACAATGTCTTCAGTTTCTGCGTTGCATCCACCGCGTTCGAGATCACTTCGCGTAGAAAAATTTCATGATCGCTGTAGAGAAATTTCTTGATGATGGGGAAAATATTTCCGGTTGATACCCCAATTTGTCCTTCTTTTATCATAATTATATATGGTGTTAATTTTATCTTTCTCCCATCCTGTTTGCAAATAGTATGCCATAAAAGGGGGGCGGTTTTTCGTCTCAAACCGCTTTATTTAGACCTGTTTTAAAATCGAAACGGGCCATAATTATAGCCTTTCTAAATTACCCAAATTGTCCTATAAATACTATTTATTGACCATATGTGGAAAAAATGGACATTTTTTACCGATTTAAAATACTAGTTATCAATGAGTAATATATAGATAAAATATCCATTAACACTAATTAATTGTTTTTGAACTGAAAAAATGTTCGGTGCGTGGATTATGTTCTTATATTTGCAAAACAACACTATCAAAAAATTACGCGATGAAGACAAAAAGCTCTTTCGAAAACAGATTGCTCGGTTTGCAAGACAATATGTTTAACTTCGCACTGACGTTGACAGCAGATCGTGAGGATGCAAAAGATCTTTTGCAGGAAACAACCCTCCGAGTTTTGGATAACCGGGAGAAATATTATGAGAATGTCAATTTCAAGGGATGGGTTTTCACCATCATGCACAATATATTTGTAAACAATTACCGCAAAATTGTCAGGAGCCAGACCATCATCGACAAGACGGAGAACCTCTATCACCTGAACCTGCCGCAAGACTCCGGTTTCAACACTCCCGACGGTGCCTACACCATCAAGGAGATCAACAAGGCGATTGCCAGTTTTACCGATGAGTACAAGGTGCCTTTCTCGATGCATGTTTCAGGATATAAGTATGAGGAGATCGCCCAACAGTTGGGTCTGCCCATCGGAACGGTAAAAAGCCGCATCTTTTTTGCCCGTAAACGTTTGCAGGAGATGCTGAAAGATTTCAGGTACTACACCGAATAAACCTCTATAAAACCTTAACTGAAAACCTCTTTGGCCGATTGAACCAAAGAGGTTTTTTATTGTTATTAAGAATCTGGAGGCTTATGCCGCTACACCCTAAAAGAACAGTAGATGGAAGTTGTTTGGTTATTGGTTTCACTCGTCATACTCTATTTCGGTGCCGAATGGCTTGTCTCCGGTGCCTCCTCGTTTGCCGCGAGGCTGGGAGTCTCCCCCCTGATCATCGGACTGACCATCGTCTCATTGGGGACAAGCGCTCCCGAGCTGGTGGTGAGCATAAAAGCGGCAATGAATGGGCAGAGTGCCTTGTCGATAGGCAATGTGTTGGGATCCAATCTTTTTAATATCGGCATGATCCTGGGCCTGTCGGCCCTTATCTATCCACTCTTGGTCAAGCGGCAGCTGCTGAAGTTCGATGCACCGGTAATGGTGGTCACCTCGCTGCTCTTCCTGCTGCTCTTTATCGACGGGCAGCTCTCTTTTGTCGAGGCATTGCTGTTTGTTCTACTCTTTCTGGCCTATATGGCCTATCTTTTTATTACTTCAATGAAAGCGAGGAGTCAGGTTCGGGAAGAGGAGGAGACGATCAGGCTCTGCAAGCACTGGACGATCGATCTGTTGCTGATAGCGGTGGGACTTGCCGGACTGGTTTACGGTTCCAACCTGCTGGTGGAGAATGCGGTAATCATTGCAGCTAGGCTGGGGATGTCGGAGGCGCTGATCGGTCTCACCATCGTGGCTGTTGGCACCAGTATGCCGGAGCTGGCCACGTCGGTGGTGGCCGCCCTGAAGAAACGTTCAGATATTGCGATCGGGAATGTGGTGGGCTCCAATATCTTCAACCTGCTCCTGATCCTGGGTGTTGCCGGCCTGATCCATCCGATAGATACTCCGGATATCAATCTGGCAGACAGTCTCTTTGTCGTCGGGATCAGCCTTCTGCTCTGGTTTTTCATGAAGATCGGCACCCGGATCAGACGTTGGCAGGGAGTAATCTTCCTGGTCATCTACCTGATCTATTTCTTCATCAAATTCTCGGCATTGTAACGTTTAATACCAGTGACAACCATGTTCAAACTTGGCCGGCAACTCTTGATCACCCAGCTGATCCTCATCACCTGTGCCTGTTCCCGGAGCACCATGTACGATTTTCCTCAGATCCTTGAGAGAGATACACTCACGGTGATCACGCTCAACACCTCCACCTCCTATTTTATCTACCGCGATCAGGAGATGGGTTACCACTACGACATGATCAGGGAGTTCAGCGACGAGCATGGGTTGGAGCTGCAGGTAGTCGTGGCCCGGAATGTCTCATCGCTGGTCGACATGCTCCGTAGCAACCGGGGCGATCTGATTGCCTACAACGTGCCGGTGGAGAGTGCGCTCAAGGAGCAGCTGCTCTATTGCGGGCCGTCGGATGTCTCCCACCAGGTGCTGGTGCAACGGGCCGAACGGGGTGATACGTTGCTTCGCGACGTGACGGAGCTGATCGGCAAGGATATCTACGTGCTGCGCGGCTCCAAGTACGAGCAGCGGATGAACAACCTGAACAGGGAGCTGGGCGGGGGATTGCGTTTGCGGTATCTCGACGGCGACACGCTGGTGGAGGAGGACCTGATCCGCATGGTCTCCCGCGGTGAGATCCGCTACACCGTGGCCGACGGCCAGGTGGCCCGGCTCAACCATACCTATTTCCGGAACATCGATGTGGGACTGGTGGTCAGTTTCGATCAGCGCACCTCCTGGGCGGTACGGAGAGAGACACCTGTTCTTGCCGACTCGCTGAATGCCTGGTTCGCTCGGGTCAACCGGGCACCCCACTACCTGCGGCTGACCAAGCGCTATTTCGAGGAGGCCAAGGGTTTTCACGCCGAAAATGCCTCCACCTTTATCGCGATGTTCGCTCCCGGACAGCTCTCTCCCTGGGATAGCTACTTCAAGGAGTACGGGAAGCAGTTTGGAGTCGACTGGCGGCTGCTCGCCTCGGTCGCCTTCCATGAGTCGACCTTCGACCCCGACGGGAGGTCGTGGGCCGGTGCCGGCGGATTGATGGGACTGATGCCTGCCACCGCCGCATCGCTGGGTCTGTCGGGCACCGACCTCTTTCTGCCGGAGAAGAATATCCGTGCGGGGGCTCAATACCTGAAACGGCTGATCGACACCTTTGCCTCCGTCGGGAACGAGATGGAGCAGGTGAAGCTGGCGCTGGCATCCTACAACGGAGGGATGGGGCATGTAGGCGATGCCCGCGCGCTGGCGGAGAAGTATGGCGCCAATAAAGATGTATGGGACGGGAATGTGGAGCGGTTTATCCAGCTGAAGCGGCTGGAGCAGTACTACAACGATCCCGTCTGCAAGGCTGGCTATTTCAGGGGCGACGAGACTGTGAACTACGTGCACGACGTGGTCACGCTCTGGCAGGCTTATCGGGAGAGGGTGAAGTGATGGTCACTTTCTCCGGGTCATCTCTTTCCACACCTGCTCACCCTTGGCGTTCTTGAAGTTCACCTTGTCTGCCCGGGTAGCGGTACCGCCGGTGATGGTTCCGGTGATCACCTCACCCCCCTCGCTTACCGGCGTCAGGATAATGGCAGGAAAGTTGAAGCTGTAGGAATAGGTCGCGTTCGTCCCACTATTCCTGTCGGTGAAGGTACACTCCGTCCTGTCGAAAATGAGGGTATACACCTCAGAATTTGGGTAGGGCCATTGCCATTCGGTGGTATAGAGCATGGCATCGGGTTGCGACAGGTCAGACAGCATGTTGTAGTTGGGGCGGGAGCCGCCCAGTCCCTCCTCCTCCTTCTCCCGGCTACAGCCGGGAACACCGACTATGCCGGCCTGACTGACCGCAGGGGAATTGAGATCTTCAACCCCGACAAGACCGAAGAGCAGAAAGTTGCTCTCTGGCGGCAAGCCGCCGATGCCTGCAAGGATGCGATCGACTTCTTCAACGAGATTGGACAGAACGAACTTTACCGTTTCACCGGCACCCAGTTTGGAAACATCTCCGAGCAGACAAGGCTGAAGCTAAGCATCCGCGGCTCGTTGGTTGAGCGATGGAACAGCGACGTGATCTGGGCAGATTCCAGAAGCTGGCCACAACTCTACCAGATCCAGGCCTATCCGCGCGATTTCAATGCTTCGCAGGCCAACACCCAGACCACCAACCGGAACAACTTCGCCGTTCCGCTGAAGATCGTCAACCAGTTCTACACCAAGAATGGAGTTCCTATCCGCGAAGACAAGACATGGGATTACAACGCCCGGTTCACCCCGAAAACGATCGGCACCGACCAGATCTACTACCTGCAGGTGGGCGAGATCACAGCCGGCATGTTCTTCGACCGTGAGCCGAGGCTTTACGCCAGCATCGGGTTCGACCGCGGCAACACCAGCGAGACGGGACAGGCTCCCCACGCACGCTCGGGTGAATATACACAGAACCAGATCGCACACTCCTGGAACGTCACCGGAATGTGGCCCAAGAAGATCCTTCACTGGCTAACGGTCTGTTCAGGAACCACCACGGTTACCTACACCCGTTACCCCTTCCCGATCTTCAGACTGCCCGAGCTCTACCTGATGTATGCTGAAGCGCTCAACGAAGCTTATAACACCCCTGAAGCAAGGAGTGAAGCGATACATTATGTCGATATGGTGAGAGACCGTGCCGGACTGAAGGGAGTTGAGGAGTCATGGACCAACTACTCTACCGATCCCGCCAAGTTCATGCGTCAAAGCGGGCTAAGAGACATCATCCGTCAGGAGAAGCTGGTCGAGTTTGTCTTCGAGGGACACCGCTTCTGGGATCTGCGCCGCTGGAAGATGGCCATGGATGAGTACAATAAGCCGATAACCGGCTGGAACCTGGATGCTTCCGACCCGGCGCTCTATTACCGGGAGACATGGGTCTATACCCGCAACTTTACACCCCGCGACTACTTCTGGCCTATTTCTGACGAGGAGATCTTACGGAACAAGAACACGCTTCAAAACTATGGTTGGTAAAACAATTAAATTTCAGATAATGATGAAACCGTTTAAAATAGCATTTTTCGCAGTTCTGCTTGCCTTGTACGCCTGCGGGGACGATCAGGTAAACTATCCCACAGGAAGCACGGAGGTACCCCTACAGGTCAAGGTGACCGAGGTGAAGAACTTCAGTGGAGCCTCCATCATATATTACGACCGGCCCAACGATAAGAACCTGCAGTATGTGAAGGCAGTCTGGACAACTGACGACGGTATTGAATACAACCAGACGGCATCCTTCTATACCGACTCCATCCTGGTGGACGGGTTTGGCAATGAAGGGAGCTACAAAGTAAAACTCTATTCGGTCAGCCACGGACAGACCTACTCTGCGCCTGTTGAGGTGACTGTAAACCCCACGCGTCCTCCCTACCTGGTGGCCTACGACAACCTAAGGATCATGCCCACCTTCATGGGGATCAGGGTTACGGCCGAGAATGCCACCGGCGCCAAGCTGGCATTTCGCACCTTCAAACAGGACATGGCCACCGGAGAGTGGGTGGAGATCGGTACCCACTATACACTCAACCCCACCGTGGAGTATTTCAACCGGGGGCATGAGCCCGACCTTGACCAGAACTTCCGGGTACAGGTCCGCGACAGATGGGGTCACTGGTCGCCCCCCCGCGATACCACCTGCTCTCCCTGGTTCGAAATGGAACTTCCCAAGAATCTCTTCAGGGAGGTAGCCCTCTGCAACCTTTCGGGCGACGGCTCTTATGTGCCGGACCAGACCGGTTATACCTTGCCCTCCAACTTCTGGGGACACAAGATGCACTCCTGGTCGGGTTCCAATGTTTCGTTCGACCGGTTGTACGACGGTGCGGTAGGAAACAGCTCACAGTGTTACCACACCAAGCCGCTGGCTCCGTTCCCGCAACATTTCACCATCGACCTGGGTGCCGAATACAACCTGAGCCGTTTTGTGCTCTGGCCGCGTAACGACCCTGCCAACCAGTTCCGCGGAGGTCATCCGCAGATCATCAGGGTATTCGGGGCAAAATATACTGGAAGCAATCCCAGCGAACTGGTGGACGACATCAACGACAGCGATGCCTGGATCGATATGGGACTCTTCTACCTCTCCAAGGCAGATGGAACATTCGATCCCTATCCGGGAACCAATGACCGTACCGCCGAAGATAATGAAATCATTGCCAACGGCCATGAGATGACATTGAACTCGATCGATCAGCCGGTCCGTTACGTGCGTGTACAGACGATCAAGTGTTTTGCCGCCAGTGCCCATGCCGGTGCTGTCATGATCGGTGAAATCAGCTTCTTCGGTTCCAATAAATGATATAAGTCACTCATAAACATGAAAACAGCATGAAAAATAGCATAACCCTTTTAATCGTATCTACCATCTTACTGGTTTATGGATGTAGTCCGATGGATTACAAATACAGTGATTTTATCAAGGACGGGCCGATCACCTATCTCACGAAGCTGGATGAGAACAGTGTGAAAGGCATTGGCGGCCGTAACCGGATACGTATAGTTATCCCTGAACTGGATGATCCTCGTGCTTCGCAAGTAGAGATCTACTGGTTCAACAAGCAGGAACATCTGACGAAGCCGATAGACCCCACCCAGGAGACCAACATCTATATCGACAACCTGGTGGAAGCCACCTACATCTTCGAATTGTCAGTTACCGACGGCAAGGGCAACAGCTCCATCCCGGTGGCCATTACCGCCACATCTTACGGTGATATATGGGAGTCGCTCCTCCAGAACCGCCTGATCTCATCCCTCGAAAGGGAAGGCGACAGGATAAAGATCTCCTACAGCGATAATATAGACACCCGATTGCAGGGAACGGAGTTTGAATGGAAACAGGATGGTGAGTCAACTGCACTGACCGCATATATCGATTCTGCCGAGACGACCGGCTATTTGGAGAATTTCAAGGCCAGTTCATTCCGATACCGCTCGGTATACCTTCCCGAGCCAGGCGGTGAAGATCTCTTCTACTCCTCCTGGGAGTACTATATGGAGGACCCCAAGGTGTCGGATATCGAGTTCGACAAGGCAACCACCACCTTTACCCTGCCACTGTCCAACGACGGCTTCTGGATCGGTTATGAGTTTATCTGGACCGACAAGGAGACAGGCGAGACCAAGTCGCAGACCACCAGCACCAATACCATTACACTCAACAACTATAACGGTCTGGCGGTAACCTGTCGGAGTGTCTATCAGTTCGATGAAGTGACGGCCTATTCTGAAGGTGTTGAGTACTCCACCGTAAGGTATGTCGATCTGGACCGTAGCAACTGGTATGCCGCACCCGAGACACGCATTGATGACGGCACTCCGCTCAACAACAACAGCGAGGCACAGGTAGCCGAAAAGAACAAGTCGCCCTACCTCTCCCACCTGCTCTTCTACGCCGCTTCGGGCACCGACTCACAGATCTCGCCATGGGCCCACTTCGACAATGATGAGAACACCTACCTCTCCATCGTGAAGGGGTTTGGGACGACCTACCTCGACAACCGTGAAAAGAGAGGTGTTTCGCACAGTTATGGAGGGGTCTCGAGCGATGGGAATGATATCTACTTCATCATCGACCTGGGAAAGGAGGAGCTGTTCAACTACTTCCGGTTGATCTACAGGCCGGGACAAGGCAATGGTAACCTGAAGCCCCAGACGGTAACTTTCTTCGGAAGCAACGATCCCGACTGCATCACCGATATGTCGAAATGGAACCTTATCCAGGAAGGAATCCAGTTGCCCGGTCGCGATCTAGCCTCCAACAGTAGTGATCCCAACCACTTGGGTAGGAATACGGGCAATGTCACCATTCCGGAGAGCAGCTACCGTTACTTCATATTGAGGTACGACGAGTGGACCGAATCGTCTAACTCGATGGCCATCTCCGAGTTCTATCTGGGATTGTATTACTGATATCTATTCTGTCCATGCTAAAAGTGTCGGTGAACCGCTGGAGGTATACCGACACTTTTTTTACTTAAGTGGAAAAAGCGAGAGAATGTGGTTGGATAATGCTACATACCTCTCATATAGTTGATCATATATATCCTCTCTTTTCTTGTCGGGGGTATAGAAAGTAAGGTATCCCTGTGCGAGGTTTGCTTGTGCCTCCTCCACCGAATGAAAAACCCGGGCAGCTGTCGCGGCATTCATGGCAGAGCCCAGTGCGCCCGACTGCTGTACATTGGGAACCTTGATTGTCACTCCCATGACATCGGAGAGGGTCTGCATTACGAAAGGAGATTTCAGTGAAATTCCTCCCACGGCAATCACCTCCTCCACCTTCACTCCCTCTTTTTTAAGATGTTCCATGATGGCGCGTGAACCGAAAGCGGTGGCCTCTACCAGGCTTTTAAAAATATGTGCGGGAGTAGTACCCAATGTAATTCCCGTGAGTGTGCCTTTCAGGGTTAAATCGGTGAAAGGGGTTCGTCGCCCGTTAAGCCAGTCAATGGCTATCGGGTCGAATGCTGTCAATGGCAGTTTCTCGGCCTCTTCAGTCAATCTGGGCAGTATCTGTTCCATCGCTTCCGCTTTTTGTTCCACCTGTAACAAGTTGAAAGACCATGCAAGCGTCTCTTTCCACCAGGCGTATATATCTCCGAAAGCAGATTGTCCCGCTTCCAGGCCAATCAACCCGGGAATTACCGAACCATCTACCTGACCACTGATACCGCTTATCGTCTTATTGCCGATATCCTCTTGCGGGGTGACAACAATATCGCAAGTTGATGTGCCGACGATTTTAACCATTGTGTGCGATTTAATACCGGCTCCAATAGCTCCGGCATGTGCATCAATAATGCCCACGGAGACATCAACTCCTTCGGGCAATTTGAGTCGTTCTGCCCACTCTTTGGTCAGTTTGCCCGCAGAGGTGTCGCTTGTATATGTCGTATTGTTCAAGGTGTCGGCAAAACCGTCCAAAAGGGGATCGAGTGCGGAGAAGAATTCCGGTGACGGGTATCCTTTCCACTCTTCTGCCCACATCCCTTTGTGACCTGCAGCACAACGACTTCTTTTAACTAGTTCCGGCTTTAGATTTCCTGTAAGCAATGCTGGCATCCAGTCGCAATGTTCGATGAGAGAATAAGCCTTATCCCGAATCTCTTCATCAGCCCTGAGCAGATGCAACGCCTTTGCCCAAAACCATTCGGATGAATAGATACCGCCTGAACGGGAGGTATAATCTGTTCCCCATGAATGGGCAAGCCGGTTTATCTCATCCGCCTCTTGGATGGCTGTGTGATCTTTCCACAAGACAAACATTGCATTTGGATTATCTGCAAACTCTGGCAGAAGAGCCAGTGGCGTTCCCTCCCGATCTGTCAGACACGGAGTGCTCCCTGTCGTATCAATGCCTATCGCTACAATATTCTCTCTTTCGGCCTCTTTCAACTGATTCACACTACCGAGAACTGCCTCTTCAAGTGATTCGATATAATCCTGTGGATGTTGCCGATACTGATTGGTCGAAGGCTCGCAATAGAGACCTCTTTTCCAACGTGGGTAAAAGGCGGTATAAGATGCCACCTCTTTGCCGGTGGTGCAGTTTACAACCAGAGAACGGCAGGAATCCGTGCCAAAATCAATTCCAATTACCAGTTTGTCCATACTAATCTTATTTTCCGTTTCCTAACTTTTTACTCCGAGCGATTGTGATACTATAAACAGTAATGATAGTAAATGCGATGGTAGGAACCCAATATGCATATTTTATGCTACCTACCTGATCAGAAAGGATTCCCTGTAATTGCGTAAGAAGCGCCGCGCCTGCAATTGCCATCACCATGCCTGAGCCGGCAATCTTGGTATCCTCTCCCAGTTCCTTCATCCCCAATCCGTAGATTGTGGGGAACATGGCCGACATACATCCAGAAATTCCCATCAGTGCATAAACACCAGCAAATCCATCCCCGTAAATTGTTAAAAAAGAGCATATTATTGCCATGATGCCAAGACCTGACAGGATGTTGACCGGTCGAGTATATTTCATCAGCCAGGTAGAAACAAAACGTCCAATTACGAATAGTATCAGTGAAAGAATATAGTAGGTTGCTCCTGCTTGCTCCGAAGTGCGGGGCAACAATTGATCCAGACCCAGGAATTCGCACAGTGAATAGAAACCACCAGCCAGAGGTTCAACCCGGCGTAAGGCATCAATAATCACCTCCTGCGAGGGATTTTCTCCCAGACTGGCAATCACTGAATCGAAATTGAGCTGTTGCATTGCGTAACGTATGATAAACGACCAGACTGCGATTTGAGCTCCAACATAAAAAAACTGAGCAATCACTCCCCATATGTAGTTCTTGTTTCTCTTCAGCCGCCCCCAAGTAGCTTTCAGGTGAAGCGTTTTATCTTCATCCTGGGCCTTGGGCATTTTGGTGAATAGTATCAGAAGAAAGAGCACCAGCATGATTAATCCCAAAATCAGGTATGCAGTAGTGACTGCATTCAGTTCACCGTTCTGAATCGAAACAAGTTCCGAAGGAGTCAGTAATTCCCTTTGAGAAGCGGTCATGGTATTGAGTTGAGACAGGATGAAAATCTGACTCACCAAAACACCTGATAGGGCGCCAAATGGGTTAAAGGATTGGGATAAATTGAGTCGTCTGGTGGCCGTGTCCGGATCGCCGAGCGAATAAACATATGCATTGGTAGCTGTTTCAAGGACCGATAAGCCGGCAAATAGCACAAAAATTGCAAACAAATAGGTTGCAAAACTCAGTGGTGAACTGATATTATTGACGAGCATGGCCGGAAAGAAGAGGAGGTTACCCAAGATGCATAACCCCAAGCCAAGCAATACGCCAGATTTGTAGGTATGTTTTTTGATGAAAATCGCACCCGGCAGTGCAAAACATCCGTAACCCAGCAAATAACAGACCACCTGTATCCAGGCTGTCTGTGTATCGTTCAGGCTCATGATGCGTTTGAAAGCGGCCAGCATGGTGTCTGTCATGTTATTGGGTACAGCCCATATAAAAAAGAGTGATGTGAGCAGGATAAAAGGAAAGATTATCCCTGCAGGAACCAGACGGTGTTTTTCTACTTTTGAATTCATATGTTTCAGTTATCAATGAGAATTATAAAATACTTTTTATTTTTTTGAGTTCTACCCCCAATAAACTCTTTGCGATGCGGGAGAGATCAGCCTCTTCTCCCACAAAATGGTATACGTTGTGTTGGTGGGAAAGTGATTCTCCAGGTTGTAGAAAGGCTGCAGGAGAACTGCTTTCCAGTTCGAGAAATGGCCCCATGATACTTCCATCTTCCAGCGGTCCGTCGTTATATGCATTGAGTGCATCCCCTGTCAATGGGTCTTTATCGGGATTCCATTCCTGATTCAGGTAGGTGGCTTTCGGATCTGTATCAAATGTGACAACGGTAAGACGTTTTGAGATAGGGTCGTAGTTGCCGGCGATGTTGAGTGTCCGCTTTGCGTTCATGCCTAGTTTTCCTCTAGCCTTTCCATCTGTTTTGAAATAGATGACCCCATTTCCATCAATCAACCGATCGGAGGGAATCTCTCCGAAGTAATCGGAGGTGACAACTCTACCCAAACTGCTTTCATCTCCAGTACGATAAGGGATTATTGTCACAGCTGAATCGGAGGGAATAAACATGTCAAGCATCCAAATACAGACTGTACCTGTCTCTGGCGTCCACTCATAATCGTTTTGATTAGTAATCCTGTTTTGGGTAGCATAAGCCACTGCTTGGACATTTTGCGGAATGGTAATGTTTAGCGATGTGGCAATTTCGCTGTTTGTGACAAGCGAGATGGTCCGTTCTACCGCAATTTGCAGATTATTTCCCCGGTAGTTTTGCAGTGTCATCTCTTTGGCAAGAGTGGCACTTTTTGTCGTTGCTTCACGAATTTCCCAGGCCTCAATGTCGATTCCTTTGGGCGTATGCCAGTTGTCGTACACCTGTTCTTTCCCGGGTTCAAAAAAGATGGAATATTGTCCACCTTCAGGGCCTAACCAGAAGCGGTTCTCGCCACCAAATCCGTTCATATGCTCATCTACTATTCCAGCATCAAAGAATCTGTAATTGACAAAGCCAAGACTATTTCCCTCTTTTCCATTTACTGTTGAGGTAAAGACTTTTGCCTGATATTTGGCAGACACGATGACCTGTGCCTTTTCGTCGTCAGATTTAAGTACGATGAGGCTATCTTTTTTCGATAGATAGTTGAGATCGTACCCAAATGTTCCCTTTTCATACTCATTTTCCATATTCTGCATTGATTTTTTGACGTTGCCCGTACAAGAAATAAGAAACGATCCTGCTATAAGTAAATAAAGATTTAACTTATTTGTTTTCATGAGTTTATATTTTGATTTGTTCTGTTATTCAATTCTTCCAAATTTGTCCAATATCCGATTATAGGCTTCGGCTGCAGCTCCATTTCCCCAATCGTATATGGTAAATTCACCCATTCCTTCACCTTCTGGACTTGTACGTCCGCCATGTCCATAATTCTCCATCGTGAAGCCATAATCTTTTTTACCGAAAAATGGATAGACCTTTTCCCATTGTGCTTTTGTCGATGGGTTTTCGGGACAATACATCATCACAAAAGAGGCCTTTAGCGCTGCGAACCCCCTCTCCAGATATTCGCGGTTATTGAGAAGTTTTCCATATTGCAAAATAAGCTCAGCAAATAGGCTCTCCCTTGAGTCGTTCCACTCTCCGTCCGCATTCAGGACTCCAAACCCACCCAATACATTGACAAACATGAATGGGGGTTGCCATGATGCTTGTGTCATCAACAATTCATCCAGTGTCCGTTGCCCCAGATCCAGGTATTTTTGGTTCTTTGTTAAACGGTAACACTCATACAGGGCCTCTGCTGTCCAGAACATGGAAAAGTTATTTTGCTTATGCATATTGTTTCGGAGTATTTTTTTCCCTACCAGGTCTTGAGAACCATAACGTGAACAAGACCAGTAGGTCTCAAAATCTTCCCAACGTCCATAGGGGATGACATCTCGAATCACTGCACCCATGGCTTTAAGCGCCGCTTCTTTGTATTCTTGCCTGCCGGTCAGCTCATGAAGTTTCAGCAGAAAGGTTACCGACAGCGATGTTTCGGGTGAATCGTTCAGGTGCTCCATTGGCTCAAGTCTATCAAGCGACAGCCACGCAGGGAAAAAACCGTTGGAATATTGGACTTTAAGCAACGATTGGGCATAATTCTCAGCATAATCAAGCAGACGGATATCCTTCTCCAACTCGTCATACCAGCGAAGCATCAGCAGTCCCGTCCAGCTCATATCCAGAATATGAAACGGCGATTCACGGGGAGCCCATGTATATGGATTCCGATTAGAGTTGCCCCAATAATAGGTGTTCCACCCTTTACTCCGGTTGTATCTCTTGCCGTTGATTTCCACTTCATACATTTCGGTTCCGATAAGCCCGTAAAAAAAACCGTTGACCTGCGGAAAAGCGAGTGCCAGCTCTTTGGTAAGCAGGGCCTTTCTCATCAATTCCTCATCCCCTGTTCTTCTGGCATACCGGTACAATCCGCTTGCTGAACGAAGAGAGCTGAACCATGCCTGGTTCCAGACAGAACGGAATTCCCGCTCGTTTACTTCACCCGGATAGTTGGGGCTTTGTGTTACATTGACGATAAAGACGGGGGCACCTACTTGTTTCCCTTCCACTTCAAACTCCTGCCATACGCTCTCCTTCCAGTTTTTAAATGCCCAGTCATATGTATGTTTTATGTAGGGCTCCAAATCGCCGCTGACGGGGTTACCAGACCTGTAGGCTTCTCCTCCCCAGTTGCTCCAAATGAAGTCCAACGGCATTCTGAATGGATTCATCCGACACCCCTCTTCCTCATCATGCAGCAGATAGAAGCCTATTTCAACCACCCCCTTAGGGTATTCCGCTCCCATGGTCCGTTCAAACAGGACATGGTCGGTAACGCGGCTGTTGCTCATTCCCAACGTCAGCCGGTTTGTTGCTGCATTCAGATCCAGGTACCACCGCACTGGCGTGCCCTTTTTCATTATCTCCAAATCGGGAATGAGTACAAGGGTCTGCTCTTTATCGGTGACGATCAGTGCCGGCGACCGGAATACATGTTGATCGATTACATGGTTATCGGTAGGCGTCAAATGGGGGGCCCAATGGAAAGTGGGAGTAAAAGCCGGTTTAAGGGTTAACTGCCAATCATCTTGTTGCAGTGGCCGATCCAGGGAGAAGGTGAGTTTCAGGTGTAACGTGTTGCGATCTACTACTCTGATGGAAATTCTTCCCTTCTCATTCCCCAACCGGTCATATTGAAGATGTTCAACTGCCTTTTGCAGATGTTGAGGAACTGGAATCTGTTCCTGGGCAAATCCACCCCAGTATAACAGGACGATCCAAGCAAATCCGGTTATGAAAAAACGCTTAAACATACCTTTAATCAATTTTTTCCAGTGTAATTAAATTGAGTTCAAATAGGTCGGCATTACCGTTTTTCCGAACATGAAACGTTAAGGAGTTCGTCTGTTGGGTAAGCTGAATATCGCCAACATAAACATTTCCTCTGTATTTCTCCTGGCTGGTGCTGGTAGAGATCCATTCCGATAGTTGCTTTTGCCTTTGCCAAACTTGAAAATCGGCACCATTTTCCCGTTCATGATAGGAAACCATCACCCTGTATCTCCCTTCAGGAACATCCGATAGCATAATCCTTGCAGAACCTCTGCCATAGGCAGTCAACATCAGACCTCTGTCCAGGATTACGCCGATTCCTCTTTCGGGAGTAACTTGCATCAACTGGGGAAAATAGACATGGGTTGAAGGCTGAAATACTTCGCATAACTCAGCAGTAGGTTCCATTCTTCCCATAAGCGGTTGTGCTGCATAAAAAAATGCTACCGATGTGTAGTCGACCGGAAAGTCATTGCCCGTTTCGCCGTGCTCTATCCCATGATAAAACTCCTTCTCGAAAGAGATTTTGTCGGTAAGGAAGAGACGGTAAGCGCCGGTTCTGTTCATAGGCAAGGAATAATCGAGTGAGCCGTGGATAGGCAAACTGATTCCCCTGTCCCAGCGGTCGAGCAGGGCATACCAGCCACCGTTGTAGTAATCTTCCGACCCAGTGCCATGCATGCGTGCCTTGCCGTCAACATACGTACTGTCATCACCCTCGAAAAAGAGTGTCATCCCCGGGCGAAGGCCCTGTGCCAGATGAATGGTTCCCACATAATGTCCTTTACCCTTTGTTTTCAGAAATGTATAGAAATTCCCGATTTCGGGTTTTTCCCTTTTCCAGACACTATAAAATTTCCCCTCCTCTGTTATGTTACGCTTTGCATTGTTATAATGAACCTTCACATTTATCCGGACGGGATCTTGCTGAATATTGTCTCTTCTCCGGTAAATCAGTTTCATGGAGGCAGTGCGGTCGTATGGCATTGGCAGATAGCAGTAATTGGTTGTACCAAACCTTCCCATCAGGATACTTCTCATGGCCGGTTTTCCATAAGCATAACCAAAGAAATCAGCCACCGGCGCATGGATGGATTCCACCTTATCATCGTCCCATTTTGCCGAAAGGATGATATCCTTATAAATTCCTTCAAATGATGAACCACCATCTATTTCAAAGCCCACAATGCGTCCCCCCTTCTTTTTGTCGAAAAATGTGACCTCTTCTCCCGGTTGCAGAGTAAAACTCTTTTCTTCAGTCACGATTCCGGCCGACGAACCCATCGTGTATTTATCTACTGTCGGGAAAATATTTGACCACAATGTACATATTTCGGATAAAAGCTGCCGGTCGGATTGGGTGAAGTTTCCTGTCCAGCTTTCAACCTTCATGCCGGGTAGTTTTCGAGCCTGTATCTGGTGGAACATCATTTTTTCTCCCTCAAAAACAATCTTCAGCGATTTTTTGAACGGGATGGGGATGTAACAGTAATAACCACCAACCTCATTCCCGCAAATTGGATTGACAAAAGGATAGATTTTCCCGGAAAAAAGATCTGCGAATCTCAGTTTCAACCGGGGTGTTTTTTCCCCATCGAAATAAAATGAAACCAGATCATCGGTCGGGGTGGGGGTCCATATCCTGTTTACCACACCTGGTCCTTCAAATTCTGCAAGAACCAGGTGTCCATTTTCCTTTCGGATATATGAGTATCTACCAGAAAAACCGTCGTCGTTTCCCCACGTGCGGTCATAACTCGATTCTTGTTCTATCAGTTGATTGTGACGATAAGCGGGAAGCAAATCCACCCGTTTCAGCAACTCCAGTTCTTTCCCGAATGTGCCAGTTTGCGTGAATGTCTTAATAGTGTAAGTAAAAAAAAGAGTGATCAGAAGAATCTTCAGCGATATCTTTCCCATTATTCTTCGGTATTTTAATTTAATTCCAATTGTTGCCAGTCAGGTAATTGTGGAAATTTTGCATGCGGTTCAGATTGATACCAGAAACATACAGACGAAATATCAGATAATTGTTTTAAATAACGCCCTCCGTGCCGCCATCCCAAATCCTGAATGGTTATGCGCAGGTCCTTCTTGAAACGGATGGGGTCCATGATGTGCCACCTGTATAGTCCGAATCGTTGTCCCGATTTGTAGGTGATGTCGGGAGGCAATACCTGAACCAGCCCTGCATACGGTGTGGTAAATGTAACATATTTTCCTTGTCTGTCGAAATTGTAGGACCCACAGAAATAATCTTCAGTCCCTGTTCCGATGATAGTAGGAAATTTTTTATCACCGTCCATAAAAAACTTAATCTCTCCTTCTCCCCACCAACCGTTGTTGTTGACTTGCCAGGCCATGTATACTCCCACGTAATGGCCTTCACCCTTAATACCATCGACGATAGTATAGTCGGATGTCTCGTTCACTTTTGTGCGTCTGAACTGTGCATGGAAATAGGCCGCATCTTCTGGAACATCGGTCAATGTGTAGTCAATCTGGTAGTAGAGTGTCATTGGATCGGCATCGTTGACGTTGGTCATGGTGATTTTGCATTTCTTGCGGAAAGGCATCACCCAATAACAGTTAAACGCGCTGCCTGGATTTACCGTTACGGGCATCGAGCTCAAGGGTGCATATTCGTTCCATCCCATACCAAAAAAATGGCCGATCGGGCACTCCACCGATGGTTCAGTCTCATCGTCCCAATATATGCGGATGATGGAAAAGCGCCAATTACCTGTAGGGGTCATCCAAATGTGTTGAATGGCACCAGGGCCTTCGATTTCAGCCATGGTGAACGTTTCTCCCGGCTCAATACGTACGAAAGGATTTACTTTCCATCCTTGTCCCAAATCACGTGCGGCATGGGTTGCGTTAGCCGTATTCCGAGGTGCATTGGGGTCGGGAATAGCCATGCCTCCTTTCCCTTTTTCCCCGGTAAAGTTTTCCGGGCTGATGGAACGGCTCTCCGCGTTGGATAGCCGGTGGAGGTTGCCCAAATTCATCTCCAGGCCATTGAACTCACGATTTTGAGCAAAGATGTAAGCTGTGAAAACAAAAAATAGAAAAGTAAAGTGAATAGACTTTAAGCTCATAGGTCCTTATTTTTATGGTTCTACAAAAATCTTAATGGGTTATACTCTTTTAGCTATGCATGGCAGATTTGAATTTTTCTACCTCAATCTTCCCATAGACCACCTTCAAGGTCGGTTTGCCCGCTTTCAATTCAACTGTTCCAAATCCCGACTGAGTACTGATAAAACATTTGAAGTCACCAACTCGTGAGTCGATATGTAAAGTCTTATCCACGGCATCGTAAAAAAGACCGGTTAATCCTTGTAGCAATCCGTAACTTGCCATTGCCCTGGCATACCAGTGGCCACACTCATACTCGTTGAAGGGATTTCTTACGGAACCGTCGTACCGGTCGCGACATCGCCTCACTATCTCCAGCCCTTTTTCCACCTCTCCTTTAAACATCAGGTGGCTTGCCACTTGATATTCAATTCCTGTCCACACCTCATTGCTGTACACAAAAGGTAACGACAAGGCTCCACCTTTCGGCCATGAACAGAGCAATAGTCCACCTTCATTACCACATGCATAGGTAGGCCGTTGCGGATTATAATGATCCAGCAGTCTTGTTTTCAAATTGTACTTATGGACAGAAACCAGGTGGCTTTTTACCATATTGTTGTCAATAACCTCCGGCAGTCCACATACTGAAGCCATCCACATTCCCAGAATCCCATCAGAAAGGCATCCTTTGCCGTATTGATACTTGGGCCCTTCCTTTTTAAGCAAGGCCAGTGCCTCGTCCGAATAGCCACCACCGAAAGATTGGACATCTACCGGGTTGGGAGCCTCTAACCCTTCCCACTGTATCTTCTGGATAAAATATTCGCCATCGAATAGATCATTCTCCATGTACTTTTTCCCCTTTTTCAGCAAGGACTCATACTCTTTGTAAGGTTCCTTGAGGGTTTTGCACATTTCAACAAAAGCGGTGAGTGCTCCCAGATAAAAGCTGGTACACATGCCATCGGGACCCCAAAACTCAATATCATAAGTGTTGTGATGAGGCTCTTCGAGGTACCCCTTCTTTTTCGGATCCCAAGTGCGGATACAATAATCGAGGCTCTTCTTCACGTATGGAAACAACGACTTCATCCATTCCGTATCGCCGCTGATTCTCCATTCCCGGTACACCTTCATGATTCCACCCAGCTGGCCATCGGCAGCCGCATGGAAATTATGCTCAGGGGGAGCAATGGGAATGTTACTCCTAAAATTCTGGTGACCATCCTCATTCTGGTCCACTTTGAACTCAGTTTCACGTAGTGTCCTTTCCAAATCGGGGAACAGATGAGGCAGCGCCTGTGCATAATTCCACACGTGGGTGCAGCTCCCGTGACAGGAGCCCACCTTGTCGCCGCAACCCTCCCATGCCCAGAAGCGGCCATCGCTCTGTCTCAATACCGTTGGCGATTTCAGTATGGTTAAATTGGCTGCAATGGCTTCCGTCACCTCTGGTGGCAATGTTGTATCATAAAAGGAGTTAGTGAAAAGTTCGCTGTTATGCCTTAATTGCGCTTTGCGGGACTCCCAATATGAAACCAGATCCTCCAGGTTTTTGAACCGTTCTGCATACCATGGTTTATAAAACACCTCTTGCTCTCTGTTGGCCTGCTCTTCTCTGAGTTGTTTTAACTCTTCGGTCTCCACATTCTCCCATCCATCGGGGGCTTCATCTCCCTCGAAATCGGCAATCAGGATAGCAGTTGAAGATGGGTTGGAGAGGGGTTCATGCGGATCGTCGGTCATTACAAACTGATCGGCGAGAATATGCCCCCATCCCTCAGTATCCAGATCCCCAATTTGAATCCGCGCTCTCTTTCCAAGATATTGTTTGACCTCCCATACTTTTTCAGATAGCGTTTCGGTTTGATTTCCAGTTGCAACCATCTCCACATCTCCATCAACAATGAGGCGGACAAAACTCTTCTCTTTCTTGTTCCCTCCACCGACCAAAAATTTCAGGTACTTTTTAGTGATGGTGAATTCTGGGGATTGAATCACACCAACAATACGATCACCGTATGGGTCAAACGAGTTTACCAGTCTCTTCCCTGCGTAACCGGAAACATGCTGTTGATGAGGAGCTGTGCCTTTTGACGGTTTTCCGATAAATTCATATCTGGGTGTGCTTCCATGTCCGATGGAAAGATTCGACTTTGGGAAATACCAGCAGAAATTGACGGCGATTGTTTTCTCTTCCCCGGGAGCCAAAGTGAAGGGCACATATATGGAGGCACCTGGTGAAAAACCTTCTGCAGGGGGATTGCTTACAATTCTTCCGTTACGTATATTTTCCCATAAAATGGTTTGTGAGTCAAACCACCCACCCCTAAACCAACAATAATCAACTACGGCTTCATTATTGGACACGTAAATGCCAAAGGCTCCATCCTCTTCCTTTGTTGACTTGGTTAATTTAAAGCCACGTTCAATACCCTTTGTTATCTGCCCTCCATTGTCGATAAAATTTCGGGAATTATATGAAAACAGCGCATCTATTGTTTCTTTTGTATTGTTTCTGAATGAGTACTCCAGAACACCAGCCGGCAAGCTTGAATTATCTTCATCGGTAGGAATAAAAGGGCTCCAGCCGGTAATCTTCACCTTCAGGGGAACACTCTCATCTTCCAGATTTATTATTCCGAAAGGGAAACGAGCCATGAAGGAACCCTTTTCAAACCTTGGCAATCCGTAACTTTTATCACCTCGACCAAGACCACTGTCGGGTGAGCCGAACAGCTTCCATGAAGGAACCTGTGCTTCCAACACCTTTGCAATATTTTTACCTTTTATATGAATCGCCGCAAAAGCGTAAGGCTCATTAAAAATGTCAGGATGATTTTGTACAGACAGATGTGAAATGGCACCGGTCCCTTCCAGACAAAACATGCCAGCGCCAATTCCCCCGATAGGAAACGCCACTCTATTTAAGAATTCATCCCTGTATTCACCATTATAAAACCGTTCTGTCTGTTTGGTCTGAAAATCATTGTTTTCAGCACACTTTTTCATTAACATGCTGTTGGCTGACACGTAGCCAGGAACTCCTGATGCCGCAATGGTTCCCAACCCAATTTTTTTTAGAAATGTCCTGCGATCGTTTCTCATTTTTACGTTATGGTTTAAAATAAAATTCATTAACTACGACATCACCACGATGACCTCTTTATCTGCTGGATAAATAGTTGAGGGGTGAGGGGTGAGATGCCAAAAAGAAACTCTTCTCCGTTCTTAAAAGGTGATTTCAATTCAAAGTTTTCGAATGCAACACCACCAGGGATGGGATTTTCACTTGCCCAATAGGTGAAACGCCCGTTCACCAGTCCCCTCAATTTCTCCTGTGGGTTCCGCTGTATCCAGTATTGCGTTGCAGTTTTTCCGGTAAATTTCCAATGTTCATTTGTTCCTGCCGCATACTTTGCTTTTGTGTACTCTTTCTCATTGGGCGCTGCAATAAAATATGCGTCCCCCTTGCTGTTCCGGATCATCTTTTGTAGTGTAAAAATCTCATGTGGCGTAAAATGTATATCCTTGTAGTCGGGCCACAAACTGAGCGAAGATTTTTCTCCCTCTTCCAGGAAAAGCGTTCTTAAACGGGCTTTATTGCCCATTGTTGCAGTTGTTATGAAATAATCCAGTTCAATGGAGTTGCTGTATCTATTCGTTGTTATCTCAAATTCGTAAGGACGCGATTTGAAAAAACGGAGACGTACATATACCTTGGCCCCATTATCAAACGGTTCAGAAAAAACATAGAGGGTGAGTGTCTCCTCTCCATTATCTTCTTCAATGACTCCCCGTGCCGGGTGTAACTGGTCAGTCGGAAATATCGCGGTGGAATCATTTGAGCTCCAGAACCGTTTACCTCTTTCTCCCTTGTCGAGGCTACTCAATTCAAGTTCCGAGAATCCCCGGAGTGTGCTTCCTTTAGGAATGGGTTCAAAAGCGATAAAATTCATTACTTCGGGAAAATCATAATCCAGATAGGGTGTATAAATCCGGATTAGTCCCCTGGGACCGGGCAAGGGAGCCAATCCAATAATGATACCGTCTGCATGCCCCCATACAGGCATTGCCGGTTTACCTTTTGCTGGCACTATCCAGGCTCCTACCGTGTCGGGAGGTGCCAGTTGCCGCCAGTCGGGGAAATTTGATTGCGCAGATAAAGGAGTTACCGTAATCAAAAATAGTGCAATCAGGGCCAGGATCATCAATTTTGTTTTATTTGTTATTCGCCAATGTTGGCAGACTTATCATATTCTCAACTCCGCACCGTTTAGATTCAGGAGATTCTTCTTATCCCCTTCAGACAAGTTATGCTGGAGCCAGTCAAGCGAACCTATTCGGGAGAACTGCAAAATGAGATGTTTGCAGCTCCCCCTGAACAGGCTCAATCTCAAAACTGATTAAAAAGTGAACTCAAATCATAGTTTTCCGGGACGATGGCTAATAGAGTAATCCCGTAAAATAGTGCCCATTGGGTATTTTCTGGACCTGGACCAAGGGTCAGAGTAATACTCTGGTTGTTATCAGGAATAATATCTTCCAGAATAACTACATTGGATTGATTTCTACTGGTGAACAGAAGCCCGCTTTTTTCATTCTCACCCTTTGCGGCATATTGGGTCTGGGTTTGATTGTTGTCATCAATATTAGCGTAACAAACCAATGTATATTTCGTCCCCTTTCTCAGTTTCGACAGGATGAATCCGGCCGAGGCAACATGAATCCCATCGTTGAAAAACATGTCGAAAGCAACATTATCCGGCAGTCCCAACGTGTTGCTGTGAGAACTTCTATCCAGCATATTGAATGAGCCGTTTACTTCGATTGCATATTTCGACACGAAGCCCTCAATATCTATCAGTCCCTGCAAATTATTCGACGGATTTAACATGCAGTTGAAAGGACTATCGGATCTTATCGTGCCAAAATCTATCAAGATGGGATAATTAAACTGAAAAGCCTGGTTGATCTTCAGGGTGGAGGTATATTGCAGTTTCCCATCCTCTGATGCAACCTTCAGATAGGTATATCCAGCTTTTAATCCTATAATGGTAACGGAGTTGTCCTCATTCTCCACAACGCTTGCCAATTCCGGATCAGCAATACTCCATACAAATTTTCTTGCTGCCGTCTCCTCACTGTCAAAAATTGGAGTGATTATTTTCTCCTCCTCGGTCTCCATCATGATATCTCGTTCCGGAATCCTTACATAAGGCCTGTATTCACCTTTCTCATAGCCAGTCTCGTCTGTGCACGAACCGAGCAAGAACGCAAATAAACAGAAACAGATGATTATTTTAATTGATTTCATATGACTAAACAATATTTTTCAAAGGTACAACTACAACATGGAACAAATTGATAACTACTCTTAATCCCCAACTTGTTTCACAATATTAAATTTGAATTTATTAAAGATTCCTCCATATCATCCCTATTCGTCCTCAGTCCATCCGGGACCTTGTACCAGTGAACGTTGAGTTATATTAATTTCACTTTGTGGAATGGGAAACCAATAATGTTTTGTTTCAAACACGCGGTCTTCACATTTGACTCTTTCATAATAAGCATCATCCTGTAAAGATGTCCCAGCCATGATATTCATACAGTGAATCGGCTTGTTTTCTGTATTCTCTGCTGTTCCCCAACGGCGGACATCCCAATATCGGTGTCCCTCAAAGGCCAATTCTATCCGACGTTCGTGGTGGATAGCCTCTCTCATTTGATCTTTGTTCAAGCCGGGTTTTAAATCGGGGATCCCGGCTCTGGCCCGAATTTTATTTATGTATGGATACGCTTTTGCCGGACCCTCCGCTTCATTTATGGCTTCGGCATAGTTCAGATAAATTTCGGCCAACCTCATATATAGCCAGGCTTTTCTTGTGTAACCGGCTCCGGTGGAAGGATTTGCATTCGGATTAATAATTTTGGCTATCAGATATCCGGTTTTGCAGTAGTCCGATCCGGCACCACGTCGTCCATCTTTCCCGGTATACCAGAAATCACAGGTAGTTCCAAGCCATCTTTGCCCTGAGAAATTAATCGACGCATAAAAGCGTGGCTCCCGATTTGCGTACATTTTCCGTATGCCTGCAGGACTCCAGCCATTGTCTCCTTCTGCTGTGGTATAACCTTCCTCTTCGTAGCCCGATGCCGAGTTGATGATAGGTGTCAGTCCATTATTTGAATAACCGGTGATGGGAACTTCACCGTTAGCCATCAGATATGCGTCAACCATCTCCTGAGTAGGATTCAGAATCGAAAATCCTTTTAAACTGAGGATTGTACCACAGTTATCCAGGTGGTTGTACCATTCTACATTTCTCCAAAATATCCATTCGTCGTTGTAAAGTTCCTGGTAAATATCCCGATAGTTGTTAACATAATCGGGAAGCTTTGCATCATAGAGTTTATGACCAGCTTTCTCCAAGGCGTTAATGCATTCCAACGCGGCTGCTGCGGCCTTATTCCATTTATTGGCATCGTAGCTTATGGGAAACAGATGGGTGCCATCATTGTCCACAAAGTCTTTGAAATGCGTATGCCCATTGTAGATAGGCGACGCCGCATAAAGCAAAACCCTCGATTTCAGAGCCATAGCTGCTCCGGCAGAACAACGCCCAAGATTTTCACCTGAGAAACGGACCGGCAAAAATTCAATGGCCCGATCGCAGTCATCCACGATAAACTGGATGCACTCTTCCAGCGTATTTCGCTTTATGTTCGTATAATCACCACTGGTAGGAAGCACATAATCGACAATAGGCACCGGACCATATGTCCTGACCAACTGGTAGTATGCAAACGCCCGTAAAAAGTATGCCTCTCCTTTCCACTGTTTTCTGATTGCCTCTGTGAATTCTACAGCATTAGACTCCTCTGGTAACGGAGTGTTGTCTATGTGCTCCAGGAAGATGTTTGCCTTCCGGACCCCCATGAAACACTCATTCCAAACAGGGCATATGCTATATGAATTGCTTGAGTTCAACGAGCCGTTGTTTATGTAGTGAGATGCAGCACCTCCATAGGCAATCTCCATTTCGTCACATCCGGCAGTAAACGGGTTTCTCGCCCATGTGTCGTTCAACCCGCACATATAATTCAATTCTGCTGGTAAATGCATATAGGTGTTTGCCAGCCAGCGCTTTGCAGTTGTGTAATTTTCAAACACCTCTTCCACTGTCATATCACCTTCGGGCAATTTATCCAGATAATCATCGCATGATGATATCCAAACTGCGACAAAAAGGATTGCTAAGTATTTTAAAACTTTAGATCTCATGGTTCAATAAAAATTAGAAGTTAATTTGAGTTCCGAAATTGATGGTACGCTGTAATGGATAAGGATCTCCGATATTTTGTTCCGGATCAATAACCTTAAGCTTGTCGAATGTCAATAAATTAGATCCGTTGACAAAAACCCTGATTCCTTCAATCTGTAATGTTCTCATCAATTCTTTAGGAAGCGTATATCCGATTTCCGCATTTTTCAATTTCAAATAACTTGCGTCGCGCATATAAATGGTGGAATTGCGGTTGTTATGTACATTGTTTGCGGCAATAACAGTTGGGTATTTGGCTTTTGAATTGTCTGCCCCCGGTATCCAGCGATTATCGTAATACTCCCTTAAAACGTTGTAGTTCGGGTATTCCAGTGAGAAGGGATACATACCTTCTGCTGTGAGGAAGGTACTGCGGTTGGCTACTCCAGAAAAATGCATGGAGGCATCAAAGTTTTTGTATGCCAATCCACCGCCAAAACCGTACATGATTTCAGGTATTTGAGGATGTCCAATGAAAACCCTGTCTTTTTCATTGATAACTCCATCCTCATTCATATCCTTGTATTTTATATCCCCAGGTATTATTGTTGTCTGAAATTCAGATTTTGCCCAGTTGTCAATTTCTTCCTGATCTTTGAACAAACCCACGGCAACCAAAGCAAATGCCTGTGTTAGCGATGTTCCTCTTGTCTGCTGATATGGTTCTGCAGGGGTGGGTGTATCATCTTCAATGATTTTATTGCGGGCAAAAGTAAAATTCCCTCTCAAGGAATAGGTCAATCCATAACTTGTGCTGTTTTTTAGTTCGATGGCAGCATCAAATCCTTTATTGTCTACTATTCCAACATTACCGTAGGGTGTCCCATGGGGAACCAATCCAATAAGTGCAGGCAACTGTGCCCTTTTCAACAAAATATTTTCCCGACGCTCTTTGAATGCGTCAAACTGGAAGCTAAATTTGTTAAATAAACCAATATCGAGACCTGCATTGTACTTGGTTGATGTCTCCCAAACCAGGTCAACACCAAATTTCTTCTCTTCGATACCGCTCAACCAAGTCTGTCCAGGACCATACCAGTATCCCGTGGCATTTGTATTCACTGCGGTTACATACAAAAACCGGTCTCCACTTACCAGGTCGCTACCAACTTTTCCCATAGATCCTCTTATCTTCAGGTTGTTGACAACTTCCGGATTCCAGAATTCTTCGCTTGAGACCACCCATCCCAACGAGAGGGAGGGGAAAAATCCATACCGCTTTCCTTTCGGGAATTGTTCCGAACCGTTATAGCCGAAATTGAATTCAGACAGATAGCGATTGCCGTAATTGTATGAAAATCTACCTACAAGCCCTTGGTGACGGTTGGGTAAATTATTTATCGATGAATTTGCGGTCAGATTCTTGTACTCTTTCCTGTTCACTAGCAACATTGCCGCCATATCATGGAGACCAAACTTTCGTGCATAGTTTAGAGCGCCCTCCCAATACATAGAGTAGTTAGAATCTTGTATATCAATACTGTACCCCATTGTTCCCGGTTCGCGCCAGATACGGTAGATATACTCTCCATCAGCATCACGTCCAGTAACCTGTTTCACACCGAAAGCCTGTCTACGGGCCACTTCGTTTTTATAATAGTGGTCAAAAGCAAATTTACCGCTTATTGATAGACCTTGTGTTACGAGTTTTGACAAATCCCAGCGTGCTGCCAGGTTTCCCTGATTATTCCCGATATACATTTGAGTATATCCGGTTTGTGTAGCCAAGCCGTAAGGATTTCCAATAAGATATGCAGTTGTGCCACCACCGGCTATTGAACCGTCGGGATTCCTTACAGGATAAATCAAAGGCGATGTTTGGCGTATAGCAGACCATATGGCTCCTGCACTGGTACCTTGGTAGCTTCTGTTTTGAATGGTTGTCGCCAATCCTAGTTCAACGGTAAGCTCCTTGGTTACATTAACATCAACGTTCGACCTCAGATTATAACGGCGGAATTTTCCTCCGTTGGTGCCCCAATCATACGACTTGTCTTCTTTATACAGACCATCTTTTCCAATATATCCGAGATTGATGTAATAGCGAGCTATTTCATTGCCTCCGGAGACATTCAGATTATGAGTCGATTGCCAGGTCTCTTTTTCGAAGACTTCATCTATCCAGTTTACGTTCGGATACAGGTATGGATCTGAACCATCCTTGAATTTTTGAATCTCTTCGTCAGACCAGGGTAAGGAAGACAAATTTGAATTGAAAGCGGCTTCATTCATCAATGTTGCAAATTCATATGCCTCAATATATTGCGGAAACCGCAAACCTTGCAATGTGGCATATTCTCCGCGGTATGTTACTTTGGGTTTTCCTTGTACACCTTTCCTTGTTGTGATGAGGATAACCCCGTTTGCTCCCTGTACACCATATACGGCTGTGGCTGAAGCATCTTTCAATATTGTGAAGCTTTCAACTTCCTGTATGTTTACCACATTGATATCCCGTTCTACTCCGTCTACCAGGATAAGCGGAGTTGTAAAACCCGATCCTGTGTTGAGTGTAGCCATACCGCGTATGTAGAGGGCTGCTCCGTCGAAGCCGGGTTCACCGCTGGATTGGCGGGTAATGATACCAGGAATTGTACCACTCAATGCATTTGACAATGAAGCTGCCGGAACTGCCTGAAGCTGTTTTACCTCCGCATTGGAAACAGCACCAGTAACCGAAACTTTCTTTTGCGTTCCATAACCTACAACTACCACCTCATCGAGGGCTTCTGTTTCTTCCTCCAAAAAAACGTCGATGATACTCTCCTTCCCTACTTGAACCTCTTTCTGCTTGAACCCAACGTACGTGAAACGAAGTACCGGATTTTGTGTCGTAAGATGAATGGTGTAGGTCCCGTTTATATCGGTGACTGCCCCATTTGTAGTACCCACCTCCATCACATTCACTCCGATGAGGAGTTCATTTTTCGTATCCATAACACGTCCGGTGACCTTTTGTCCCGATTGTGCCAGAGATAACAACATGTTTCCCATGCACATTAGGGTGACAAGAAACATTTTCTTAAAGTGCCTGTTTTTCATATTATTCACGATTAGTTATTAATAAATCGTTTGCCAAAAACTATAAAATCTACATTTTTACATTGATTATTCTTCCATCAATTCAATTGCATTAGATCACAATTTCTTCTATTCTCAAAATACGATAAAACTTCTGTTTCGATCGAAGCTTCCGGAGAGTATCCGATATCCAATTGTGTTAAGTGTATCAGGTATCTGATTTCAAAAAGTGTATTTATATTTTCCTATTCGTTTCCCCACAACTGTGGATCATTCCCTTTTGCTTTTCTCCACGCATCTCTCCAGCGGTGTATATCCATATGGTTGATGAAAGGCTTAGGTGTGCGTGCCTCTTTAGATGGCGCAGGAGGTAATTCTACCGCACTCTCCTGATACCAGTAAGCTACTGTGGCCAAATCGAGGGTGAGATTGTTGTTGTGTCCTGTTTCAATGGTGCCCTTTATCTCGGTTTCAAAAAAGATGGGGTCATTGATAAAGAATCGGTAAACATGGGTCCTTCCCAGCCATCCCATATCATTGTTTACCCTCGGATAACCGAAATGAGGGTGTGAGAACGGTTCTTTGGGACACCAGGAGGTGTTAAAGAAATCTTCCGTACCGGTACCTATCAGGGAAGGCATTTTTTCACCATCAATAAACCACATGTCGTCACCCTCTCCATACCACATGGGGGTAGGGCAATGCACATAGTAATTGATACCTACAAAATGTCCTTTTCCTTTTGTCTGAATGAAGACATAATTTCGTTCACCGGTTGTGTTGGTTTTTTGCGGACCAACAAGACTCCATTCCGTTTCACCTTCCGGAAGCGCTTCCGTAAGTTTGTGGTTATACCAGGCATGGAATCTGCCTGTCCCTTCGGGAAGTTTCGCCATCTCCAAATAATCGACATAATAATAGAATGCATTAATTGTTTTGTCGGTCTGGTTTTCAATTTCAACTCTTGCTCCTTTTTCAAAGGGCATTGCGAAATAACAACTCAGTCCCGTTCCGTTACCGGGACCTGCCGACAAAGGAAGGGAAGCGTAATTATACTGTTCGTTCCATCCCTGACCAAAAAACGGACCGATGGGAGATTCCACGGATGGATAGTCGTTCCCGTCCCAATACATCCTGATAATGATATCGTTCCTGCTTAATTCACCGGGTGGCGGTGCAATCGTGATCCAAATATGGTTGATTACACCTGTTCCCTTTATCTCCGCAATGGTCCTTTTCTCCCCGGGTTTAAACGGTTCAAGATGGTCGCGGTTTCCTCCTGTGGGATCGGTACTTGAAATGCGGCGATTTTTTACGCCCGATTTCATTTTTGCCAATTCAAACATCTCTCCTCCTGGTTGTTGCGCATTAATAGCAGCAATTAAAACAAGATGAATAAAAAGGATCATTAAACATTTAATTTTTTGTCTATCCATGTTGATGCTTCTGTTTAATTATATAATTTAGGATTTGTTTTCCAATCATTTTCTTTATCGAAGGCAAAATCAGTCACTCGCGGCCTTCTCTCACGAAGCCGCACGGCCTCTATTCCCAATTTTTCTCCAACAGATGACGGATCTTTTCCAACCAAACGAAGTTCAATGGTATAATCTCCCGGTTCAGGCCAAAAGTCGAGCAGATGATACTCCCACTCTCGTACTTTTTCATCGTACATATTCATGGGAGAACCTATTTTTATTCCATTAAGATAGGCTTGCCAAATACCGTAATCGGGCGCTTTTGTTGTAGATAAAAGAAGCCTTACGGGTCTTTTTTCCGCTACTCTAAACGGGATTTGAACCTTTGCCTGACGATTATCGGGAGAGAAAAACAATTGACCATTGGGGAAATGTGCCAAGTTGTCTTGTACTGAAGCTGTTCCATTACTAATACCTTTTGTTCCTATCACTTCTTTTGCCATAAATACCTCATCAAGATTGGGTAAAATTCTCTCTTCCGCCACAGGAACAGGTTCCTCATTTGTAGGATTACCTGTCTGATACCAAAAAGCAACCGAAGCAAAATCATCTTCCCTTTTATTCCAACTGTGCGCCTCTTTTTCTTCATTTTCATCCGGAGGAATCCAACCATATGTTTCTATGGTTACTTTGATCTTTTTATTAAAAACGATAGGATCTGTGAGATGCCAGCGAAAAGCGGATGTATGACCGCCCACGATTCCCCATTGGTCGAAATAAACAGTTCCGAAGAACGGAGTATTAACTCCTGATTTAAGTCCCCAGGCCGAAAGGAAATAATCTTCTGTTCCTGTTCCCCATATAGACGGTTCTTCTTCCCCGTCTATATAGATCTTTTCATCGCCTTCTCCAAACCACGACGGGCTACGTGTTCTCACGCCAAGTACAGTTCCCACGTAGTGTCCCTTCCCTTCAGTCTCAAGAATTACATAGTCTCCTTCACTAACTGTAGGATACTCCTGCCTGTATCTGGCATAAAAATAGGGTGTCTCTTTCGGGAGCTTATCCTTTTTAACCCAATCAATGTTATAGTAAAGCAAATTGATGTTTTTTTCTTTACTTTGATTAACGATTTCTATGCGAATGGATTTTTTGAAAGGCATGTGCCAAAAACAATTGTATGAATCGGCGTCTTCTACAATAACCGGAAGGCTGATTACTTCACTGCGTTTACCGAAACAGTTAGCAAAAAAATCTCCGAATGGAACTTCTACTCCCGGTTTTTCATTTCCATCATAAAAGATTCTTATTAACATTTCCTGATGGGTTGCCGATCCGTCGGGCGCCCAGGTATGTTTTTCAGGACCAAGGAAAGTAAACCACATGTGTGTAACGATACCCGGACCGTTAGCATCAAGTACCACTTTTGTCTCTCCCGGCAATACCCTCGAATTATCGGAATTATGAGGAATGGGTTTTCCCTCCTCATTTACTTTGGTGGAAGTTGCGCGCATACTTCTTCCATTCATCGGCTTTATGAGGTCTGAGAAGATCACTCCTGTTGCAACATCTCTTTCACTGTTTTTGCACGATATACATCCAAAGATGAAGATAACGAATAAAAAAACCACTCGTTTTTTCAATAAAAATGTTTTCATTTTATTATTAGCGCTATTTAAAGTGCAGATATTTATTGGATTATATAGATATAAATCTTTTCAATTTCTTTCTTCATCCACTTCCCACTACTTCACTCCCTGCTTCACTTCTCAATTTCTCCACTTCTTCACCGGTATAACGGCCCATAGGTTGCACAGGCGCGATAATCGGCCCCTTCGTTGTCGGAACCGAATGCCGACCAGGCATCGGGCCGGAAAATCTTTTTATCATCCACATTATGCATGTTTACTGGGATAGAAAGTGCAGCGGCCAGCGTTATCAAATCGGCTCCAATATGTCCGTAGCTGATGGCGCCGTGATTGGCCCCCCAATAGTTCATCACTGAATAGACGTCCGTGAATCGTCCTTTCCCGGTAATTCTGGGGACAAAAAATGTAGATGGCCAGGTTTTGTCAGTTCTTTTATTGATAATGTCGAACACATGAGCGGGAAAAGTAGCTGTCCAACCTTCGGCAATCTGCAATACCGGGCCCAATCCTTTTATCAAATTCAACCGGCACATGGTGACCGGCATCCCCGGTTTGGTCAGAAATTGAGAGGAAAATCCGCCTCCACGCATATATTCCAACGATGCAGGATGCCAGGTGGTGGCTTCAAGCATCTTGGTGACTTCCTCATCAGTAATTTCCCAAAATGGCTTCATTACTGGTTTTCCATCCTTGTCAGATTGTTGGCCAGTCCCATCCAAAGTGCAGGATCCTGAGTTAATGAGGTGGATAGCCCCGTCCCTTAGCAATCCATCCGGCTTCCAACCACTGACCCGTTCAATAGCTTCTGGACTCCAATAGGTACGAACATCGGCAAACATTTGAGAAGTATTGGTCAACAAGTGGTTGAAAAGCATACTGATTCCGTTTAGATGATCGTCTTCAGTCGCAAATGTAAACGCTTCACGTCTTCCGTTCCAGTCAAAAGAAGAATTTAATATGGCTTCTGAAAAATCGCCGTCCGGCAAGAAATCTGTCCATTGCCGTTGACCTTGAAAACCACCCGCAATGGCATTATGTCCAAGAGCTTCTTCTCCGAAACCCATTTCCGCAAGTTTGGGATTTCCAATCATCAGATCGCGCATGATTAATGTCATTTTCACAACAAATTCCCAATCTTTGTCCTTCTGCTCTCTATTGTGTTTTAGGTGTTCCGGATTGAAGTCTTCACCTTCACGAGACATGCAGTTTTTTCTTGTCCAGTCCATTGCTCTCTCAAACTCCTCTCGATCGTAAATCTTAAGTTGGATACGACGAAGAATTTCACTGGAGTCCACCTGTTCGGTACGCATACCCAGGTATTCCTGCAAAAAATCAGGATTTACCATCGAACCTCCAATTCCCATCGATACTGAACCAATGGCCAGATATGATTTTCCACGCATCATTGCAACTGCCAATCCGGCGCGGGCAAACCGGAGCAGTTTCTCTTTTACATCATCAGGTATTGTATCATCGCCAACATCCTGTACATTTTTTCCGTATATTCCAAAAGCAGGCAGTCCCTTTTGATTATGGACGGCCAGAGCTGCGGATAGATAGACTGCACCAGGGCGTTCGGTGCCGTTGAACCCCCAGATAGCCTTGGGTCTTAATGGATCCATGTCGATGGTTTCAGAACCGTAACACCAACAGGGTGTAACCGACAATGAGACACCAACATTTTCTCTTTCAAATTTTTCTGCACACAATGCAGCCTCTTTTACTCCACCGATGCAGGTGTCAGCTATAACACACTCTACCGGCGCCCCATTGGGATATTTGAGGTTTTCACTGTACAATTTCGCTGCACTTCTTGCCAGATTCATTGTTGTCTCTTCCAACGACTCTCTAATGCCTCCACGACGTCCATCAATAATGGGGCGAATACCAATTTTAGGATACAATTGACTCATACTGAATGTTTTTTTATGGATAAAAAGTGATTAAACGTTTAACTAATTAAAAAAGCGATTTAAGAGATAATCGCATTTTCCCCTGTTACTAGCTCAGCCTCAATGACAATGTTGCGAGTTCCCTCACTTTGCATTTCAATCTGATCGAACAACAGCTCCACGGCTTTTTGTGCAATCTCCTTGATGGGTTGTCTGATGAATGGCACTGTATAGGGGAGAATGTAAAAAGCATCGTTTTCGTCAAAGCACATAATTTGGATATCTGTTTGAATGTTGATCTTTTTCTTTATCAGTTCTTTTACCGCACCGATTGAAATTGAATTGGTGGTAAAAAAGATACCATCAATTTTATCTTCTCTCGACATCAAATTACAGATTGCTCTTTTCATATCATCCTTAATAAATTCGTATCGAACTTCTTCCATTAAGACAGGATTGTACAGACCCGCATCTTTCAATGCATCCTCGCAACCGCGCCTACGTTCATTGATATGAAAATGATCCTCTTTATAGGTAACCAGTCCAATTCGCTTGCACCCCTTCTTGATAAGCTGAAGTGTAGCTTGATAAGAAATCTCATAATTGTTTATCAAAACAGAATTGACATGTAGCTTCGGAAAAGTCCTGTCAACAAGAACAAAGGGGGTCCTATTGTTGATCAATTTTTTCAACTGATTCTGGCTTTTTTCAGTAGGTGTGATGATAAACCCCTCAACTTGCCTGGCATACAGTAGTTTAATCAATTTCTCCATCTCATTCAACTTCTCGTTTGTATTGCCAATAATCACGGTATACCCTTTTTCTTCGGCATAATTTTGTATATGCAAAGCCAATGCGCCAAAGAATATGTTGGAGATATCTGCAATGATCAGTCCTATAGTACGGGACCTCCCTACTTTGAGTCCCTTCGCAAGTGTATTGGGAACATAATTCAATTCCTCAGCCTTATCTAATATTTTTTTGGCCATCTCCTTGCTAACTCTGCCATTTTTGTCTTTGGCATTCAAAACCAAAGAGACAGTAGCAACGGAGACCCCAAGTTCTTTTGCGACAGTTTTCAGAGATACTCTTTTTTGCATACACTTCAATAATTAAAGATTGCAACCACAACTGCAGAATTTCATTCTTGACTCGAGTGGATAGATGTTTATATTTCTCACTTTTACCCTATCAAACCTCCCTCCACCCGGTAGGGATCTGCCGCTTTCCGTCGATCTTGTTCACGATACGATCCTCCATTTGATGTTCTTTCTTCCTGAACATGGTTTTCTGTTGTGAAAGATGCTGGATGACGACAATTATTTCAGTTGCTTCGCCCGAAGGGGAGACCACGGCTTTCGTTCAACAGGTCCAGGTCGATTCCCACCAGCTTGGGCACAATGGCATCTTGAATTCGGAAATTGAATGCTGTGAGGTTCTCGTATCATAAAATGTAATGATTATGAAGTGGAAACATTCAATCTCTTGCAGTCATACAATTAATATATCAATTGTTCAGTAGAGCTTGATTAAACGTTTAACTAAGCCGGTTAAACACGTGCCAAATTGCAACTCTAGTGACATCTCTTTTCAGTTCCAAACGGATGTGGTCAAAACCAGAAAGATACTCTGTATTAAAAGTATTCACAAATGATAAGACCATTCTACTGCAAAGAAAAAGAGTTAAACGTTTAATTGCAAAAAAAATCATATGTTGTATAACATATGCTAATAATAAAACTTTATCGGCCTGTTATTAAGGCTCTTTCTGGAATAAGGTTACAATGTAAGCATTCGGTAAACCCCGTCCTATTTTAACTTCTGATCCTTGCTATATTTGC
>ENA-UOYA01000549-UOYA01000549.1-activated-sludge-metagenome-genome-assembly--contig:-NODE-549-length-47376-cov-23.810169_pt1 | contig 47376 bp, 38 predicted proteins | sample MGYA00238163_ERZ764804 | MGnify/ENA primary metagenome ERZ764804 (study PRJEB28919, sample SAMN05720223) | activated sludge metagenome | isolation source: Anaerobic digester | place: Hong Kong...
CACTTATAAATTCTTATTGTGGATTTACTCCGAAAACTGATCTAAAAACCGGTCTTCGGAAGTTCTGTGACTGGTACCTTGATTATAATTCCCTCCGGTAGAGGCCAGCCGGGCACATCACATCACGCCGCGTACCGGTTTTTCCCTACCTGCTTCTGGCATTTCTGAACATAATGTTCCATACCGATTTCCAGAAATACCTGAAGTCGGTCAAAAAACTGTTCCTGTCAAAAGCATCGAGGTATCTTTTTTCAGATTCCTGGATTTCAACGAGATCTGAAGGGAGGTCTGCGTAAAACGGAGGTATCAGTCCGGGTTTGTATTTTATCCGGCGTTCCTGAAGGTCAGGGTCATAAAGTTCAAAATACTGTCTGCTCAGAGGCCTGACCCCGACAAGCTTCATATTTCCCTTGAGCAGATTTATGAGCATTGGAAGTTCATCGAGCCAGATCTTCCGGCAAACGGAGCCCCAGGAAGTTATCCTGAAATCATCATTAAACTTGCCTCCGTCCTGAAGGTCATACTGGTTGTAAATATAGTCCTGTATATATTCAGAATACGGGTGCATGGTCCGGAGCTTGTAAACTTTAATCATTTCCCCGTGTTTTCCTACTCTTGGCAGGGCTATAATGGGTCCGTAGTTAATGCCGTTCATCTGTATCGGGTCGCCGATCTTGATTGCCTCAATGCAGAGGTAGTTCCCGGCAAATGATTCCTGCGAAATCATGAATCCTGCACGTGCCAGTCTTCCCAGGGCTTCGGCCCGCGACAGAACCTTGTTCGAATCGTGTGTCAGAAGGTAGTAAAGCTTTTTTGTGAATTTGATCTTGGGCAGGACTCGCTTTATAATGAAATCAAAAACATAATAGACATAATTCAGTACCGGTGGATATTTCTTCAGTAAGCGCCTTTTTCTCTGGTCCTTGGTCTCAACACATCCGAGGAAATACCCTTTATAGGGGAGTTTGAAATTAACCTCATCAAGGAAATAGTTCAGTTTAATTATGTCATTGAACCTGTGCAGGTTGATGATATAATCATATTTTTCTTCAGGAAGGTTTGTAATATTGAATATCGTTGTTGTTGATACAACAGCCGTCTTCTTGTTCAGCCTGGTTCCGGCAATCTGCATTATTGCATGAGCCATTTCGCTGCCGGCCTCACCTTCAATGGCCTTTATCACCCTTGGATTGATCTCTTCTTCAATCACATGGCCGTTGCCGTTGCCGTTCCCGTTAATTTTGTCAACGAGTTCCTTTTCGCTCTTCTTTCTGGTAGCTGTGTATTCTGCATAATTCTGATATTCCTGGATTGTTGCTTTTTTATAAGCTATATAGGGAATACCGAACATAAGTTCAAGCAGAGTTGCAATAACTGAGGTTCCGAGAACGACGGTCCTTGAATATGAATATTCCCTTATGCTATACATAAACAGCGCAATTATTGCCAGGGCAACAATATTGCTGGTCAGCACTCTCGTAAAAAGAGTCGTATAATTGACTATCCGTCCCCTGTGCATCTTTCCGTTCATAAGGGAGACAATGATCCAGATCAGGGAAAGACCTGCAAAAAAAATATAGTGTGTGGGCAGATATCCTTTGACCCCTGAAGGCTTAAATGAAGTAGCAATCAGAAATGATATTGCAAGTATAACAATATCACCAATTAACGTGATAAGCCTGAATTTCCTGACTCTCATCGGACTCTGACTGTACTAATATCCAAATTAAGACAATTTAACCGAATTGGAGTTCAATGCCAAAAGAAAGTTTTAATTAAAATCCATAAGTTACACCTGCGTTGAGGGTGTTTTTATTTCCGTAAAAATATGCAGGGCTCCATCTTTTGTCCCCTGTAATTTGTCCGGCTGTGAAGTTCAGCCATACATACAGGTCATTAATAATCTGATACGATGATCTGAATCCAAAAACAGTATTCCGCCACTCAATTGAGGCAAGGGGAGGATTGCCAAGCCTTGGTGTTCCAAGCTCGGTGTAATCAGGACCGCGGACGGCATCTGTAAAGAATATGCCGAGGTTAAGAGTTCTGATTGGTTTATAATCAAGTGCAAAATGCCATTCCCTTGAGTTATCCCTTAAATAATGGCCAAGGTTGAAATTCTGTGTTTCAAAAGTCAGAGTGGGTACAAAGTGCTGATAGGTGAGAGGATATGAGTAAGTGAATTCAGTTGTGAATGAAAGATTGCTTACAGGGAAGTTGCTCAGCCTGAAACCGGCTTTCCAGCTGAAGAAATTCCATTCATCCTTTTTTGTGAACCGGGCGACGGAAAGTTCATCGATAAAAAGAGTCGCATAAAGATGCAGGTGCTTTATATTCCATGAGCTTAAATCAATGAAGGTCTGCGAGTTCATGTTGTCGATCCCTGACGTATAAGTGTGATCGACTGATTTATAGAAAAACAGGGGCATTAAATAAACAGGGTTGAAATGCTTATCCGTGTAAATGATACTATTGCCCGCGGAAATTTTCAGGTTTTGTACCGGGGTGATTGTGAACATATTGGCCGCGATGAATTTCTTGTGATATACCTCCCTGTAATCAGGTCCATAGCTGTTGTTCACCCAGTAGGATCTTGAACTGTCGACAATCATTGAATTCAGCCATCCGTGGAAATAGTTGAATTCGAACCACCTGGCAGGTCTGAGGTTTAGCCGTAACTGGACGAATGTGGGATTATTGCCCCCGAAAATGTTGGCGCCATTATAGTTATTTCCCCATTGCTGGCGATCCTTTACAAAACCTGCATACCCCCATTTCCACGACCAGGTGATGCCACCCTGCATCTCGCTCCAGTCGGTCGATCCCTTGATATGCCCTCCTTCCCTCTTTGTAAGGAATTCAGGTCTCCCCAGAAAAGGCTTTTCATGGTTATCACGCAGGGATGCATAAAAACCCCAGTGCTGAACATAAGCCCTTGCCTCACCAAAGTTCCTGGCATATGTTGCTTTTCCGTCTGAATTGATAAAAACCTCACCTCCGATTATCGGATTGACTGTTATCGAGAAAAGAGAATCGCGGTAGTAAAAAAGATCCCTCCTTAATTGACGTTGAGAGCCGTCAGATGGCTTTTTACCTCCAAACCATGTTCCTTTCCCGGTTTTCCCGCTTGTCTCCTTCTCCGCTTCTCCCCCTGTGCCGATCTCTTTCCCAAAGTCCATCAGGTAAAAATCGAGTTCCCTCTGTTGCCTTATATTCAGTCTGTCTCTATTTCTTCCTGCTTCATGCAGCCTGTTTGCAATGTACAATCTTGAATAAGGTTTAACAGCAGTGTTGAGGTCGATAAGTTGCAGAGAAGCAAGTTCATCAAGGAATTCGTAGATACCGGTATTTGCTACAGGGTGTGGAACTTCCTGGGCTTGTATATCTGGCAGGAGAAAACCAAGCAATATAACGGCAAGCCCGATTCTTCCTTTATAAGACTTCATTTTTTGATTTCAGGGTTTCTGCAAAGATAGGATTTCCTGCAGAAGGTTTAAAATTGAATGTCCGAAAGGTCGCTTTTTGCACGCCGTCTAGCTAAACGGCTTATCCCCGAATGGACTTTTAAATGCAGGCTCGTCGTAACCTTTGCTGTCAATACCCTTACCTCTTCCTCTCGGTGGCGGGGGCTTTGGATGAGACTTCATCATCAGGGATACCGACCGGTCCAATACTATTTTAACAACCTCAGGTTTAATATATTGTCTCTTTGATGGCATCCCCTCTTTATGAACTTCAATTTCAATGAAATAATTCAGATATTTCAATACAAAAGTAGTTTAATTGTTAAAATTAGCAAATTTTTATTTAAGACCCATTTGCCAGCTTTATCTTCCTGTAAAATTCCATAAATCTCAGGCAATTCTTTATTGTTAATCACTTAACAATAACCCTGGCGGAATGTTTAAGTGAAGACGAAGTAATTTCAACAATGAACAAACCTTTTTTGTCTCCCATTGGCAGTTGTATCAATGATGACCTTCTGAATTCCAAATTTCGTAAATCAGTTAATGTTCTGCCCGTCAGATCAATAACTTTGACTGCCCCGGTTTTGCCTTCCCATGCATCACTCTGAAGTTCAATATTCAGGATTCCGGATGAGGAATAGACATTGAAAGGTTTACCCGGGATTAATTCGTTAGTTTTCTGAGTCGATGAATTGCTGATCGCAATTACAAACCGGCCGTCAGTGACCCCCTTTGATGCATTGAAAGAGTATTTGGCATTGTTCTTAAGACCGATCCTTGTTTTCAGCTCAAGGTCTTTAAGGTAGAATGTATATCCTTCCACATTCTCCATTCCGGCCATTCTGATCGTGTATTTACCGTTTTCAGTGGTCTTGATAACAAGCGGGATTTCAACTGATTCATCGGGGAACTGTATCCCGTTAATTGCATATTTGTGTCCCTGCATGCTCGAATAGATCTGAAGCCTCGGATCATCGGGTATCCATTTTTCAGCATCATATTTAATGTCTTTGCCGGCAGTGGCATTTTCGTTGAACCAGATGACAGTCTGATCAGTCAGCGTTTCATTGTCGAGGTTGATTCTTATAAGGGGATAAATGCTTTTTCCTTCTGCTTTTTCCTTTGATCCTTTATAATATGTGGTGCCATTATGTTCTTTGGCGGCAGAAAAGTCAATTGAAGCTCCCGGGGCATTTGCCTGTACAAAAAAGCCCTGAAGCGGAGGAATGCTTCCGGTTGTTCCCTCAGGGATGCCCGGGCCTCCCTGGATATAATAATACTCCTGGTAATCTTTCAGGAAGTTTACAGAAGGATCCATATCACCGTTGAGGACCACTGCATCCCAGTTTATACCGCATGTGAGGGAATTGCCTATGAAATTCCATCCAAAGTGAGTAAAGCTGAGGTTCTTCTGTGGCAGGGATGTTAAAAGGGTATTGCCCGTAAATGTAACATAGGTATCCGCATCATTGTAGAAACTGTATCCCTCGGTTGTCAGAAGATTGGTAATGGGAGTTGTTCCATCGTATCCGTCGTGCCATTGCCAGCCTTCCCACATATCTGTCACCGCTGCCGGCTCAGAGTACCACATCAGGTCGTTCGGGTTGATATTTGTAAGTACCGATTTATTCTGCTGCGAAGGTACGGCAAGATAATGCCATCTGTAATTTCCTTCGCCGGCCGTTCCGCCCGTAAGGTATAGTCTTGTGTTTACGGTTCCGGTACCCGAAAAGGTGCCGGGCATAAATGAGAACATGCCGGACGGATCTGAAAAGAGATTTATGATCCCGTTATTGGTGACATTGGTTATTGTGGCTCTTCCACCGGGATTTATTCTGATGGTCCCGGCATTCTCAGCCGAATTGAACTGTGCGGTCCCGCTGATTGTTAATGATGCGCCCGGGTTTATTGTGAGGATATTGCAGACAGCCGTGACTGGCGCGGAAATTACCGGTTGATTGGGTACTTCCGAGGTGATCTTTGCATTTGTTGATGATCCGGGTACCCCTCCCACCCAGTTTGAAGCAAGGTTCCATTCGGTGGTATTTCCAAGCCACGTCCCGGGAGTTGCATTGTTATTTACGATCCCGGTCGCGGCATCGAAATACTCAGGGATTATAAAAGCAGCGCTTGAAGTTGTGCCTCCATAGGATCCGCTTGTCATGGAAACTCCTCCAAGTGAAAGAAAACTGGTGTTATGAGTGAATGTTCCAAGGTTTGCATGTGACCCGGCTGTTACTGAAAAGCTTGTGGTCATGGTGTGTGCCTTCTGAAATTTGACACTTCCTCCTGTATTGTTAAAAACAAGTTTGTTGACAGTGGAAGGAAGACCGTCACCTGTAGTCTGAGTTGCTGAGCCGTTGTAAATATAATTGGCGGCAGTATCATATGTCCGGGTACCGATCACACGGATATTACCTCCGAGTGGATTATTTGTATTTGCTATTGTAATCCCGTATGGTGAAGTGATTCCGAGGGTCGCTCCTGCCGAGAGAGTGAAGTTACCGTTGCTGCCTGTTATGATTGCGGGAGTTGATCCTGTTCCCAGTTGAAGATATGCACCAGTTTCAACAATAAAGTCGATTGTATTTCTGAATATGCCACCTGTGGTTAAGAGCTGAGGTGTACCGTTTCCGTTAAAAATCACGGCGCCTCGACCTGTAGGGACGGTGGTGGATAACTCTGTGAAAGTGCCGGCTGTAAACCTGAAATCACCCTTAACATAAACATTGTTGGTGCTTGTACTGGATGGGGCATTGTTTATTACAAAAATGCCTCCAGTCTGGTTGTAATTCCCCTCAACAGTCATCGAAACCTGTGAAGTATTGCTTGTCAGTGCAAGCTTTCCGCCACCTGTTGAGGTAAGATTGAAATTGCCCTTTACAGTTATATTATCATTTATACTTACGGCGAGAGATGTACTTTGTGAAGGACAGTTCCATGTAAAATGTCCAAAGCTTTGTGCCAGTCGAGTGGGTGCTGTATTTATGATCCCGGTAATACGGCATTCAGAAGCGGGATCCCAGGTTCCTGCAGGAATAATACCTCCATCGGCGGCATGGTGGTACAAAGATCCTGCATTGAATGAAAATTCTCCCGTCGGGATAAGGGTACCTGCAACATAGATGGTTCCGTTTACAATGCAGTCAACCGGATCAGAAGCCGTCCCCGGGTTATCGGCAATTGTGAATGTAATACCGCTGTTTACGCGTACCTGTCCTGAGGCGTCAATTATGACCTGATCAGCTGTAACATTTTCTGCTACAGATATCGTATGTCCCGCTCTTATTGTTATGGTTCCGTCAGAAGATGACGGGGCAGTGACTGAATTAACCCATGCTCCATTCTGGTAAACCTCCCAGCTTGCAGGCGATCCCCAGTTACCTGAGACTTTTGACCTGTAGTCTCCGTTCAATGTCGTTTCGGCAAGTGTGGTAACATTCCCTCTTGCTGGCTCTGTTTCAGTGAGATAGTTTTCCAGTCCGGGAGGACCGCTGAATTCATAAACCGCGACATGGTAGGTGGTTCCGGCCTCGAGGTTAACAACACTTACACTGTCTGCAGATCCGTTATATACTATAAAATTACCTGTAGTAATTTCCTGCCCGCTGGTCCATGCGTTACCAGCCGAATATGTTGTACCATCAGCAGGCACAGCATCAACCTGACCTGCTTCTTTTACGATCACAAGCCTGTTGGTGCCATTCCCGTTTGTCCATTTCATTGTAAATGAAGTCGATGTAATACTTGTGAAAACAACATTTGAAGCCTGGACCGTGGGTGGTGGCGGCGGCAGGTAATTCATTCCCAGCCCGGTCATCGACGATAAAGCAGCCTTGTCGAGAGATGTTGCCGAAACATCTGTGGTGCTTGTTGTTGGGATTGCCCTGTTGGCAACGCTGTTCCTGATACTGAATGCATTGAACCCGATTTCATATGTGTAAGTCTGATCAAGCACCATGGTCCATTCCGGTGCATAAGTTATTGTTGCTGGCTGGCCCTTGATAGAATGGGTTGCTATCACCTCAATGGCTTGTTCAAATGCATTTAAAGTCAGGGCCGGGTTAAAAGCAAAGCTGGTAACATTTGTTTCGGCACTGTTGTAATTCCTGGAATCTGTAAATGGTGCTGATTGATTTATATAGTCGAAAGTTGCTGCCCAGACATCAGTATTGCGGATAGTGCCGCCGCTTACAGTTATTGCGAAAGTTGTATTGGTCCCGGCTGCATCAAGCCCTTCTTCGTTTAAATAATATAAGGCCGTATGCTGAATAGAGGAGATCCCTATATCGCCTTGTGCCAAAGTTAAAGGCTGTCCGCCATATGAAAGGGAAACTGAAAGAGCTCCGGCTCCGGTCCTTTCCGAGGCAATTGCAACTATAAGCAGCCTGCTTGTACCGGTTCCGGCCGGGACGCTGTAGGTAACGGTCTGCTGTGCTGAAGAATTTCCGTGATATAGAAGGGTCCAGTTTTTCAGGGTGGCAACCTGGGCCGGCAAAGATACGGAAAGGCCAAAAATTATAATCATTGTTATAATTACAGGACTTGCATTCAGAATTATTCTTTTCATGTGATTTTGTCTTTTTTTCAATTAATAAAGATCTCCCCTCAGGCATTTAACCCCTGGCTTTTTATCCGGGCCGGTTAAGAGCATATGTTCCCTGTCGGTCAGTTTTACAATCAAAAAATGAATCTGTTCTTCAGTATACTATTGCTTGATATTACAAATATAGAACTATTGTTCCAGATTGATAAAATGCCGGCTGCGAAATTTATTTTAAATGAAATTGACTGAATTCCAGATTTCAAGTCCGTTTTTTTCTTGAATAAACGAATCAATAACAATCATGAATTAATTGCATTACCGAAAAAGAGTCAGTCTGTCAGAGGCTTACGACATTAAAATTAATAAGGTTACAAAATTGTGAATATCTTTTTTTCAGTCAAAAAGAAATATAGTTACGTTTGAAGCGGGATTTTGTCACTTATAAAAGTTGCAGTTGTGAGAGAATATAGTGATAAGGAGATCATCGGATGTCTGCATGATCGGAAGGATTATGTCGTCAATTATTTATGGGTCAAGTATTTTCCGATGATCCGGTTCATGGTAATACGAATGGGAGGGACGACTGAAGATGCAAAGAATGTCTTTCAGGAAGGGCTCATTGTAATGATTGAAAAACTTGACGACAGTAAGTTTTCGCTTTCCTGTAAGTTTAAGACATTGTTTTATTCCATATGTGAGAACTTATGGAAAACGGTCCTGAAGAAAAAAGAATCGGCCGCTAATTATGTTACCCATGCAATGATCGATTATGAGCATGAGGATATTTCAGAATCGATAGACAATGATTTGTTCAACAGTATGTTCCAGGAGGCTTTCAGCACGCTTGATCCTGTCGGCAAAAGAATACTGTTACTTTACTGGGAGAATGTTTCGCTTTATGAAATTGGCATGAAACTGGGATACAGTTACAACTATGTAAGAAAAAAGAAATGTGAGTCACAGGCAAAACTTATTGAAAAGATACGCAGCCATCCTGATTACAAGAAAATTGTTATTTCTGATAAGACCGCTGAAAAAGGGGTTTACTGAATTTTTCATCGCCATACCAATTCGTCAACACATCTGATAGGGAGACCGGTCCGTTTCCGGATGATTTAATCATCACTGTTTGAATTTCGATCCGGACCATTTCCGGTGACCGGGCCCCCTGTGCGATATTTCCTCGCTGTTTCATTGTTCATCCGGTCCCGGATTATTCTGACCCGGATGTTACAGATTTGTAATGCCTATAATAATAGGCATCAGGCCGAATTAAGTTAAAAATTCTTAAAATTTTTAAATGCCAGATATACAGTGTTATATGTATATAAATGGCGATTCGGCCAGGACCATTTAAAAAATTGGCTTTACAGAAAACAGGATGGAAAATTCTCATTTAATGAAAGCTTTTAAGTGGTCAAAAATGTATTAGCGTCCTACTGAAAATCAGGGAAACAGTAATGTCTTTCCATGATTTTTTCTTTGCAGAAATACTGAGGATAAATATGCGGGTGTATGCTTTTCATGTTATCAAATTTTGCCGGGTTGCTTAAACTTCATGAAAACAGGTTATGTGAAGGGAATTTATGAAAAAACAGCCATTCCGTCAAGGTCGGTGCGGCACCTGCACAAGAAAAACTCCATCGACTTAATGGATTGTCATAAAGGGTAAATACAGAAATTTTCCATGAGGCGATTTGTAACGGGTTACCACGGAAGGGGGGAACAACTAAAAAGTAACAATTTCATAAGAATGGCAATTAAACCTTGAAATAAGCTGATGGGGTACTCTGAATTTATTAATGAATCAGGTGAGGATTCATAATCCGGAGTGTCAGATTATTGAAAGTCAATAAAATAACCTAATTGAGAATTATCATGAGACCAACCAGAGTTGGGATGATGCTTTTAATTGCATTATTTGCCGGGTATTTTTCCCAAATCTTCTGCCAGGTAAAGATCACTGACGGTTCAGACCCGGTGCCAGATCTGAATTCAATTCTTGAACTTGAGAGCTCCACAAGGGGGCTTCTTCCGCCGCGTGTTGCCATTAATTCTGTCGAACAGGCATCTCCACTGACTGCACCTGTACCTGCCGGGATGATGGTTTACAGTTCGGGAGGTGCCGTACCCGACGGATTCTATTATTGGAACGGAGCTAAATGGATAAATTTCCTGATCCCGGAAACACTGGTTGTAAAGTCTGAATCCTCAACACTTCTTAAAAATGAAAGGTTTGTGCTCGCTTCCGGGGATATTACTCTAACGCTGCCATCTGTGACGTCTTCGGATAATGGACTTTCGATTACTGTGAAAAATGTCGGATCGCACGTTGACCTGGTAAATGTTGCAGGAAACTCAGGTGCCAGCATTGACGGATCTGCAGACTCGTTTCTGACCCGGTGGAATTCACAGACTTACATTGCCTGGAACGGTAACTGGATTACAAAGAATAAAGCACCTGTCCCTAAAAATTCAATTATGGTTTCGGAAAGGGGAAGCTTTAAGTCAATTAAGGAAGCTCTCGAGTTCCTGTCAGAGCATATGACGGCCCCTACGGTCATAATCCTTGGTGATGAATTGAATACTTTGTCGGAAGCCATTGTTATTAACCTGCCATATCCCGTTACAATTGAAGGATCTTCATACGGCACCTCGACCATTGGGCCGGCAGCAGGCATGGCGGGGAAGACGTTGTTCACCTGTGATACTGAATGTTACTTCAAAAAGTTAAACTTTGATGCTGGCACGCTCCCTGGTTATGGGTCATCACCGGGAGAGGATGCTGTCCATCTTTCAGGGAACACAACATACAACGAAATAAAAGACTGCAATTTTGATGGTTTCTATAATACAGTGTCTGTATTGTCCGATGCGGAACTCTGGCTGTTCGAAAGTGATATAAATAATTCATCAGGAAGTGGTGTTATACTGAACAGCCCGGTCCCCGGCACCACTATTAAGATTTCAGAAACCGACTTTTCAAATAACAAAGTCGGGATCAACCTATATGCTGGTTCAGCAACCACTGTGACCATCAATTCAGGGTATTTTGCTAACGGCTCTCCTGACGATATTGCCATACTGTACAATCCTTCATCATTTTCCTTTTCTAACCTTATTATCGATGGTAACTCCTGGAATTTTATTGGTGAAGACATTTCGGGATTTGATTTTTCGCGTTCAGACGGCCGCGATGCAAATGCATTTATCGAGAATAATGCCGGCGTCGAGGATCAGAAACCACATTGCAAGATAAATGTCATCAACAACAGTCTTACCACGACATGCACTATAGCAAACGCGTGGTATAAAGCCAACTGGGTAAATACTTCGGCAATAACAACCAGTTTGGCGATCAGCAATAACAGGATCAGATACCTTCCGCGGAAACAAAGAGATATTATGATTATTGTTGCCGGCGATGTTACAGTTTCCAATAATAACAGGGTTATTACCATAGGAATAGTCAGAAATGGTAATACTGCCATAAGATATGGAGAGACGGCCCTGCGTGTTACAACCGCAAACCAGCCGTTCCAGTTCTCAACAGTAATTTACATAGAAGATGTCGCCAGAAACGACTATTTCGAATTGTACTGTTCTTCCTCATCGAACAATGATGTTCTTAATTTTCAGGATATCCATATCTATTTAACTGCACAATGAATTTTTAATCAGAAAACCTCTGTATTCACTTTAAATTGGATTCCTGATGAAACTTAAAGCAGCTGAATTTAAAGCCGGAACACTGACGCTCGTATTCTTTATTCTGATAATTTATAATACTCATAGTCAGAACATTGTGATAAAGAGTGGTAGCACCTTCCACGTAACGGGCGGAATTGTTTCACTTTCAGGGGATCTTGTTAATGACGGGACCTGTACTGACAACAACGGCACTATTTTTTTTACGGGAACTGTTCAGTCCGTGAAAGGATCCACCCCTTGCAATTTTAATAATCTCACAATACGTTCAGGGAGCACGACAACCCTTTTAACCCCGGGCCAGTCTCTCAGAAGCATCCTGCTGTGCGATGGTACCTTAATCGCAAATGGAAACCTTACCCTGCTCTCGAGTGAAGAGCAAACTGCAATGATTGATGGCAGAGGCATGGGTCAGGTTGAGGGAACATTAACAATGCAGAGGTATCTGACTTCCGGATTCGGATATAAATATTTCGGTTCCCCTTTCCAGGATGCTCACGTAAGTGAGTTTAGCGATAATATGAAACTGGATGATCCATACCCTGCTTTCTATAAATATGATGAAAGCCGCACCACTTCAGGTTGGATTACATACATAGATCCGGCCGGCATCCTGAATCCGCTTGAGGGTTATGCAATAAACTTTGGATCGACCGACTCTCCCATAACATTTGATATCAGCGGAGTTGTAAACAACGGGACCATTTCAACAACACTGTATAACCACAATAACTTGTACACTGAAGGATTCAACCTTGTTGGTAATCCCTATCCATCACCGATCGACTGGGATTCGCCAACGGGATGGATCCGTGAAAATATTGATAATGCAGTTTATTATTTTGAAGCAAGTACGACCGATGAATACGGCGGTTCTTATGTGACATATCTTAACGGAATATCAAGTAACGGATCTGCAACCAACATAATACCAACCATGCAGGGATTTTTTGTGCATGTAAGTGACGGATCTTATCCTGTTACCGCGAATTTGACTCTCACAAATGAAGCAAGAATCACGGATCTTACACATCCGCTTATCAAATCAGGGAAAGGAGACATTTCGGGGGAAACCGTAAAACCCCTTATCCGTCTTTCGGCAGCTTATAAAGACGACAGCTTTTCCGCCGATCCTCTTGTGGTTTATTTTGATGAAAAGGCCACTGTGAATTTTGATGGTCAGCTTGATGCATTGAAACTCATGAACACCGACTATATGATGGTGAATTTTTATCTTATAGGGCCCGACGACAAGAAGCTGTCGATAAGCTCTCTGCCTTTTATGACTGATTCACTTTACCGGATCCCTCTGGGACTGCAAACATGTTTTGACGGGGACGTCGTTTTTTCGGTAAGAAGCCTTCAGGGGGATCTCTCAGGAATGGATGTTTTTCTCACTGATCTGGTAACAGGCTCAGTTCTTGATATTAAAAAGGAAAACACACTCGAAGTTTACCTTCCCGCCGGACAGTATGAAAACAGGTTCTATCTCGATTTCAGGAATCTGCAGACTGGAATTGGTGATATTATTACGGATTCTGCTGACGAGCTTTTTAATATCTATGATGCAAATGGTTGCCTGAAGCTCAGGATAAATCATATGCAGGGAATTAAGGGAAAGTTGACGATTCTTAATCTTGCCGGCCAGATCCTGGTTTCAAACGAATATTACTCACAGGGAAGTTATGAACTTGAGACCCCGTTAAAAAGCGGCATTTATATAGCAGTTTTTTCATCGGGAAATGTGAAAGAGTCAAAAAAGCTTTTTGTCGGGAACCGTTGAAACCTGTATGCTGGCACCTTACTCCTGCCCGCAGATTGAAGTGCAGCTAATATTAAGACAAACAATGTTGCGGGCCCGTGCTCCATTTAACCGCCGATCACCTTATCAGATTTAATGTTCCTGTTATTGTTCCCTTCTTTTCCGAATTGATTATGTAATAATATGCTCCCGCCGGAATATCAGAACCATCAGATCTTCCGTCCCAGTCACCTTTATAATCTTTTGCAGCAAAAACCAGCTTGCCCCATCTGTTGAAAATCCTTACTTCACAGTGCCCGAATGATTCAGGATCGGGAATTTCCCAGAAGTCATTGAACCCGTCGCCATTTGGTGTAAAAAGATTAAGGATTCCCCTGTGCGTTGAAAAGACCTCCACTGAGATTTCCGATTCGTCAGGCTCATAGTTTTCGTTTCCGGGCTGATATGCTCTTAACACCGCGTTACCTCTGCCCGAGCCCTTTACAAGATATCCGTTTATTTCCGCTATATCAGGATTCCTGCTTTCAAAACAGACCGGAAGCCCTGAAGAGGCGGTCGCTTCGAGAGGGAAAATCTCATTTACCATCAGTCTTTCGGGATATGATATAAATTCTACCTTCTGGCAGGCCTTAAGAATCTGTAAAACACCGTTAACATAAATGAAATTGTAGCGGTGGTCCTCTCCCCCTGACACAATTATTTCATATTCGCCGGCCGATGAATATAAAGTAGCCTCAGTGGTTGCAACAGGTTGTTTATCAAGCGCAGAAATGTCATCGCCGTTTACAAAACCTGTGCATATTATCGCAAGTTCAGGATTAGGGGAGAGAAAGATTTTCGATTTATCGGCAGCGGTGACAGTAAGAGTGGCTTTTTCCACCCTCAGCCTCCGGGTGGCCTTAACTGCAGGGTGATACCGGTTATTCCCTGACTGTGAAGCAGTAAGAATGGTAACTCCCGCCCCGGTAATATGGACTGCATTTCCTGAAATCGTTGCGGCTGATGTGTCGGAGGATGTAAAGCTTACCGGCAATAATGATGTCGAAAAAGCAGAAAGACTGAAATCAGGATCACCAAAAGTTTTTGGCGGTGGATCATTGAATGTAATTGTCTGATCAGCCTTGTTCACGTTGATGGTCTGTATATACCTTGCCGGAGCATATGTCCCGTTTCCTGACTGAAGAGCCATAATTCCGGCTGTGCCTGGAGAATTGAATGAGAGTTCATTGCCTGTAACCAGTGCCACAGAGGTGTTTGAACTTGCAAAAACCAACGGGAGACCGCTTGAGGAAGTGGCTGAAAGTGTTATCGGAGGATCGTCACAGGTTACAACAGGCAGTGACGGGAACGAAATAGTCTGTATAATAAAGCTGACAAGCTGATCGGTGAAGCCTGGAAGCAATCCTCCTGTTTCAGCTGCAACATCGCCCTGTGTATATGAAATATAAACCATTTCTCCTCCCTGAAGGGGAGTCTGAAGTGTGACCAATATTGTATAGGGATCTCCTGGTTTCAGCGATACACCAGATATCTGAACCTGGTCTCCGTTCGCTGTCACCCTGAACTGATCCTCATTGCCGGCAGGGTCCATCATAGGTTTGTCAAACTGAATCTCAATATTTCCGCTTTTCGCCGCAAGAAGAAAATTAGGTATTCCCGGTGGATTGACATTTACAGTTATTGTACCCTCCGGTGAATTGCCAGTGTCATCAGTTACAATGAAACTGAAGTTACCAACCCCGTTTCCTGGCTGTGTATCAGCAAGGTAAATCAGGTTCATATCGTCGTTAGTCACCAGGCATGGAACCGATGTTATCCTTTCTCCCCTTACTCCTTCATTATATTGGTAAAGCGAGCCATGGGAAGGAAGAGAGGTTATTGTGGCATGTCGCGAACTTCCATTGCCACCATTCGACTGAAGCCTGACGGTCCTTTCCTCATTCTGGTCAAGCCATATGGTTAATGGTACGGCCGTAAGCGGCGGATTTTTACTTGTGGTGAATTTATAAATTTCTGACCAGGTGGTTCCTGTTGAGTTTGTTGCAAATACAGCCCAGTAATAAGTGGAGTTAAGTACAAGGTCTGAAATGTCGTAACTTGTATTGGTACCGGTATTATGGTCAAAGGAAGCGCTTATATCTGAATTCTGTGAGATTTTAAGAGTGTAATAACCCGCATTGCTCGAACCTGCCCATTCAAAAGTCTGTGAAGTGTTGGTGACCGAGTTGTTGGCCGGACTGATAAGTTTCGGGATCCCCGGTTCCGGAAGTGTAAAATCCTTTGTCAGGTAAACACCTTCATATATGGCCGATGTATCCATAGTGTACCCATTACCCGAGGGGGTGAAAAGAACCGCCTGTTCTGACGAAATAGCATCAGGATTATGATATGAAAAACTTATACCTGATGTCCCGGTTGAATTTTCTATTCCTATTGATGCAGAGCTGCCGTGCGAACGGGCAGATGTGTGGTCAATTATACTCCTGTACTGAATTCTAATCTCTTCTGTGGCTTCATAAATAATTACTGTGAAAGTGCCCATCAGAACAGTACTTGAGTAAAATCCCATGTTAGTCCATTGGATAATGCATTTTCTGTTGGGTGATGCGCCAATGGTTGTATAAAGAATCTTTCCTGACGGAGTAATTACCACGTCATCCCAGAATGCAGCAATGAAATTGTTAGGGACTGCAGGTGACGGGATTGGATCCTCAGAGTAATCGTTTGTTCCCGACCCGAATGTTATAAGTCCGTTTGTCGAAACATAAAAGCGGTTATAAGGATGTCCATAGAATTTGAAATTGAAACCGAGTGGTAAAGGACCCCAGGAACGGTCATCATAATAGCCCTCATATACGATTGTCCCCTGGTAAATGGTTTCATGCTGCTGTGCGTAACTTCCTGAAGTTATGCCTGAAATTATTAATATTAAAACTGACCTGAGTTTCATCCTGACTCTGAATGATCATTTACGACTGTAACCTTAAAATCTTTAAATCCCTGCATCTTTAAGCCTTTTGCTTCTCCTTCGGGCTACAGAAGAAAAACCTCGTAATGAAATATTGTGCTGCATCCCGGATTGAGGCCTGCCTCCCGGCTTTTAAATTCCGGGAAATAATCTGCTTTGTTTTCCCTGATAATGTTTGCTTTATCAAAAACCAGTTATCCTGGCTTTGTGAGCACGCAGATGTCTGTCTGGTCGAATTTGTTTGGCTCAATTCTTCAGCGGTCAGGATAATAGGGTTACCGTCACCCGGAAGCCCGGATATTTTGCTGCCGCGATCATGAGGAGCGGCTTCCTTAAAATTGCTGGCCGCCAGAGGATAAATTTCAATGATTTTTATAGTCCGGCCTTCAGCCCGTACAAACCAGCCTGAAAGAGAAATAAAAATCATCAGGCATTTTCTGCACGTTGGATAATCCTGACTTATCTCAGATCAGTCATAAGGTTAATTCATTCCGGGAACAGACTTAAGGTTTTTGAAAACCCAAAATCGATGATTTTTATTTTTAAAGCGGCATCGGGTTGAGCTGACGGATTCAGATACTTATTCATCCAATGCCTTCTTTTTCGTATCCCGGTTTCAGTGTTTAAGCCCAAAATAGTCGCAAACCTGGTCATAGCTTGTCACATCCACACCTGCCTTTTCGAACTTCATCAGGATATTATCTTCCGCAGAAGCACCCTTAGAGCCAGTAACAGTATTGTCTGTAATAAGCATAAATCTGTATTCGGTCACTATATCAGGATCAAGAACGCCTGAAGTCTGGTAGGCATAAAGCGTAATAGTGTTCGGGGAGTAACTGTGAAGTATATACATCCTTGTGGCCCCGTCAACATCTTCCCATGTTATGGGCAGGAAGTACCATCCTTCGTTCATATAGCAATAGCCAAGAACCAACCCGTGATTAATGATGTCATCATTAACAGCTTCGCTGGTAAGGGAGAACATATTTGCCGGACGTCCGAGGTATTCGCCCTCGAGCCAGGTAATATCGTTGCTAAGCAGACTGATGACAGTTACATTGGCATTGCCATTCTGTCCATCCTGACCAGCAGGACCGGTCTGGCCGGCAGGGCCTACAGGGCCAGTATCGCCTTTGGGTCCGACAGGGCCTATTGGCCCTTCAGGGCCTTCACATGCAAAAAGCCCGGCTATGAAAGCCAGGAAAAAAAGATTTCTGAGTTTGACAACAGTAGTTTTCACAGCTTTTAGAAATTTGGTTATTACTATATCATACAAATTCAAAGACATGATTTTCGACAAACCGGGGGGAAACATTTTAATCTCTTTCACCAACCCTGACATCATCCAAATATACCTCCCGGATTAAATAATTTGATCCTGATTTATCAACTTAATGGAAACGCTTTTCAACAATTTATATTATATCTGCCGGCTTTCAGGAATCTTTTTCATTCCCTTTTCCCATGCCTTAATATCGCAACAATTTGCCCAAATCCAATTGTAATATATCTTTCTCCGCCGGTGCATTACCTGCAAATAAGCCAGAATAGTTTTCCCATTCTTCTCGGATAGTACAGAAACACCCGTACCCATCCGCATTCATGCCTTTGTTTCATCCAACGGATGGAAGGAAAGATGTCTCCTGCAAGAAATCGAAGTCTTGAATTAAATGGTAAGTCATGGAACTGTTTCCTGTAAATTCTCCGCCGGTAATCAGGAATTATGTAACCCAACGGATCCGCAAGGATTGATTCACTGATGGTATCATAATTATCTCGTTTTACAAGCGAAATATCAAGAAACAATCTCAATTCCGGACCTGATCCGGAAATATGGTATTGATTATGCTCCGCCAGGTAATCAATATGCAGCTTGTCATTCAGAATGTAGGCCCTGACGCCATCTATATCTGTTTCAGTTGCATTATCAATGGCATTTTCAAGAACTGAGTTCTTTTCTGATTCATCAAACAGTTTTGTATGGATTTCAACGGCATATCCGTCTTTTACAAGGGAAGGGAGGTGCTTTCCAATGTCAGTGATTATTTTCCTGTGCAGGGCCGATTTGAAATTAACCGGCACAAATCCATTCCTCTGTAACAGGTTCCAGGCGTTCACCGCGTCTTCTCTTTTCACCAGGATGTCATTATCCGTCATCTGCCGCAGGCCCTTTGAGCCATATACAGTATGTTCCAGAGCCATCCCTTTGAGAAGGACATGTTTTATGCCGGCTTCAGTCAGTATCCTGTTCACCTCCTTCCATCTCTCTAAAAGCCAGGAATTCCTTATCATGCTCTGCATCAGGCTGTCGTTCAGCATCCTCATCTGCTTTTCAGGGACAAGGTGGTCAAGTTGTGTCTTTTTCAGGTTAAACGCAGCGAGGGCAATGATCCCATGCTCATTTGAGATCCTTACAAATTTGTCCCAATCCTTGACCTGTTCTGCAAATATCCTGAGTTCCTTTTTCTTTTCCTCGCTGAATTCAAGGCGGCAAACGGTAAGAAGGAGTTTTTCTTCAGGAGTTAGCATGGTAACGTTGATGCTGCATTTTTCATGTAAATTTAAGATAAATCTTAGTATAATAAATTGCAGGTTGCATGGTTACAGGTTGGTGCAGATTAGACATTGTTGGTTGCAGCGGGTTTTCAGAATATTTTGGATATTTTGAGGCGGCGTGAAAAATTAGTATTCTGTAACTTGATATGTCCCGTTTATAAAAATCAGAATTATGACCAGTTACAGTGATCTTGAGGTCTGTCAACCGGCATTCAGGCTTGCACCGAGGTTTCTCCTTACATCAATGATGTTGCCTAGGCCTGAACTATTTGAACAGGGATGTCAGATAAGGCGATCCTCAGGCAGACCCGCATCCTGCAACTTGCAGCGTTTCATCTTCTCGTCTGTTCCATATACCTCGAACCAGGCTTTTTCAATTTCTTGGGAGGTTTGTTATAGCCCTTTGTAACCTTTCCCTGGTGGTTAGTATAGTATTTGTCTGAACATGAAGAAGGTACAGTTAACAATGAACAAAGAGTAACTATCAAAATGAATAAATATTTTTTTCGCATTAATTTTCTGATTAAGTAAAAATCAGTAGGAAAACGGGGGAGGGGAAGGGATATTATGTGACCGGCATGCGGTGGCAGTTTTTCCCTCCTGCCGCATTCCTTATCGGGATCAGCATTTTAGAATCTGCCAATGCAAAGGGTGAAGTTATGTGTGTGTATATGACAAATTGCCTGTCGTTACAGGGAGATCCCTCACTTCGCAGAAACTTTGTCGCCGGCCGCATTCCAATTTCGCCGGGTGCCGCAAAATAAGCACAAAAAAGCTTGCATAATTACAATTATCGAGTAACTTTGTTACTCATTAACCTGACCTTTCATGCTCGACAGCCTTGTCACATCGCAGACCAGGATCAAACTGCTGAAGAAATTTTTCCTCAATGGCAGCACGCGCGCACATCTCAGGGGACTTGAATCGGAATTCGGGGAATCAACAAATGCAATACGCATTGAACTGAACAGGTTTGAAGGCGCAGGGTTGCTTAATTCATACCCTGATGGCAACAAGAAGATTTACCATGCAAATACTGATCATCCCCTGTTTAAGGATATACATAACATTGTTTTAAAGGAGACCGGAATTGACAGGGTCATTGAGAAAGTTATACATAGGCTTGGCAATCTGAGTTGTGTTTACCTGACTGGTGATTTTGCAAGAGGGAAAGACAGTCCTGTTATTGAGCTTATTCTGGTTGGTGCGGATGTCGATCGCCAGTATCTTGCACGTAAGGTTATGCAGGCGGAGGAGATGGTAGGGAGGAAGGTTAGTTATATCGTACTCGCGCCCAACGAGGCGGATGTCTATCTGGGAAAATTACTCCCGGCGGATCTTTTACCTCTGTGGAAGTGCGAAAAAGGCACAGAGCCAAGGGCGCAGGGCTCAGAGTGAGCGTTAGGCTTGAGGAACAGACAGCCCTTTAAGGGTTGAAACGGCATAACCATAACTTTGTCAGCCGGTTGAAAAACTGTGACTGACGGGGCGGAAGCATATCTAAAACAAGGTAAAAGGAAAAAGGAAAAAGGCAAAAGCGGAAGCTAATTTGATGAGGGAGAATGATTTACAGATAAGGCTATTTCATTTTGCAGTTGATGTGTTGAAAATGCTTGGTCAGCTTAGGGGTTCAAAAGAATCAGATGTATTAAAATATCAATTATCAAAATCTGCAACATCCGCCGGAGCAAATTATGAGGAATCCCAGGCGGCTGTCTCAAAAGCTGATTTTAGTAACAAAATCGGAATATCTCTTAAAGAAATTAGAGAGTCTCATTATTGGCTGAGAATAATACTGGAGCTTTTCCCGGAAACCGAAAAAATCAAAATATTAATAAAGGAAAGCGAAGAACTTGGTAAAATCTTAGCATCCATATTAATAAAGTCCAAAAATTAATTCCTTTTTCTTTTTACTTTTACCTTTTGCCTTTTTACTTTTTACTTTGCCACATGAAAAAATCAGTATTCACCATAATAGCAATGCTGCTTATTATTGCGAGTTGTACCAGCCAGAAAAAGCTTGCCTATCTAAACAACCTCCCCGAAACCGGCGGCGAGCAGTATTTTCCTATGGCTATCCCGGAATACAGGTTGCAATACAGGGATATTCTTTACATAACTGTAAAAGCAATAACCGCCGATGGGACAATTATTGACTTCCTTTCCTCTTCACGAGGAACAGGTTCTTCTGTTTATGCACAGGGTGAAGCGGGTCAATTTCTTATAGGTTATGATGTAAATAGTGAAGGTGAAATTTTGCTCCCTGTACTGGGGCGTATAAAAGTGGGAGGATTTACCCTTGATGAAGCCAGACAAATTATTCAGGAGGCTTCAAACAGACATTATAACAATGCAACTGTTGAGTGCAAGCTGTTGAGTTTCAAATTTACAGTTATAGGGGAAGTCAGATCTCCCGGCACTTATGTGAACTATAACAATTATCTTACAGCTCTTGAAGCTGTTGGACGTGCAGGGGGGATAGATGATTATGGCAGGCGGGATAGACTACTTGTGATCCGTCCTGTTCCAGGAGGAACTAAGACCTACACCCTGAATCTTCAGGATAAAGCGATACTATCAAATGAAGCGTATTTCCTTCTTCCTAATGATGTTGTAATAGTTCAGCCGCAGGATAAAAAGATATTTAATCTGAACTTCCCGACGGTCGCATCTGTTTTATCACTCACAACATCCCTGATTACTACTACGTTGTTATTGATTAATTATTTCGGGAACAATTGATTTTAAGGATTACCCAGGGAAATATCCGCTTCAAAGCTCCATCTTTTATAGCTTAAAGCCTGAATCACTGAAAATAATAAACTCTGCAACAAGAAATCACATGACTAATTCAGGATCCGCCACAAATAATTACCATCAGCCAATGTACTACAATCCGCCTGATGATGAAAGTATCGACTTTAAAAGGTTTATTTCCCTCTTTATCAGTAACTGGTATTGGTTTGTAATAGCACTTTTTATTGGGCTAAGCATCTCTTACGGTATAAACCGTTGGTCTGAGCAGGTATATACCGTATCTTCGACATTATTGATTAAGGATGATCAAAATGCAACATTGACTGATATTTTTCCGGGTTCACAGGGTTTTGGAGTACAGCAGATTGTAACAAATGAAATTGGAATCCTTAAATCCTTCAATCTGAATTATAGGGTGATGAAGGAACTTCCTGAATTCAGCGTGATTTATAAATCAATCGGCAAAAGAGGTATTGCAGAAACACGGATGTATAAGACAGCGCCATTTATTGTATTGTATGATTCTTTAGATAAACAGACTTTAGGTCAGAAAATAGATATTAAGATATTATCGGATAAAAGATACAGACTTACCATTGCCGGTAAAGGCAAATTTGAAAAGGAGCTTAATTTCGGAGACCGATTCAACGAAGCAGGATTTGATTTTGTAATAAGCCTTAGAAACAGGGACGAATTTAAATTTGATCCTGATGCCTCGAACAAATACAACTTTTACTTTGTTAATCCCGTTTCGCTGGCAAATCAGTACCGAAGGAAGCTATCAGTGACCCCAATTGAAGAACAGGCATCTCTGGTTACATTATCAACCAGTGGTCTGGTAGTTCAACAGGAAGCAGACTATCTGAACATGTTGATGGAAGTATACCTTGAATTCGGGCTTGAATATAAAAACCAGACAGCAGCACAGACAATTACTTTTATTGAGGAGCAACTTGGAACCATCTCAGATTCTTTAAAGCTTGCTGAAAACGATCTTGAGGCATTCCGTTTAAAGAATCAACTTATTGACATAAGCAAGGAAGGATCGCTTATTCAGAATAAGCTTGAACAGATCGATACTGACCGTTCCAAATTATTAATGCAAAAAAATTACTATATCTATCTGAAAAAATATCTGGATTCAAAAAATGAGTCTGAGGATATAATTGCCCCCTCAGTAATGGGGATAACCGACCAACTTCTTATCGGAATGGTAGATGAATTATCAAATTTGCAAAAACAAAAAAGACAGCTGTCTATGAATCTTTACGAATCGGCTGATCCGATGAGGGTAATAGAATCAAATATAACCAACCTGCGAAATTCCCTTTCAGACAATATAGTAAGCGGGCTTGAAAATATTGAGCTATCGATTAATGATGCAAATGAAAGACTTAATGAAGTTGAAAAAGAAATAAAGAAACTACCGTCTACAGAACGGCAGATGATAAACATTCAGAGAAGATTTGATATCAATAATACTGTTTACACTTTCCTGCTCGAGAAAAGAGCCGAGGCTGGTATTGCCAGGGCTTCCAATGTTCCGGACAACAGGATTATAGATGAAGCAGGGTATTTCAGTAGTTCAAGAATACGTCCAAGGGAAAACAGGAATAACATGATCGCGATCCTTTTCGGCATTCTTCTACCGGTGATTTTAATACTAATTGTTGATTATCTGAATAATAAAATTATTGATAAAAAGGACATTGAGAAGAGGACATCTGCACCAGTGATAGGCTATATAAGCCACAACAGCCTAAAGACCGAAATACCGGTTGCAAGAAATCCGGGATCAACGCTATCAGAATCGTTTCGTTCAGTTCGGACAAGCCTGAAATACTTTCTTAAGGACAAAGAATGTCCTGTTATTTCAATAACCTCTACTATAAGTTCAGAAGGCAAAACATTTGTATCGACAAATCTGGCTGTAATTCTGGCTATGTCGGGCAAGAAGGTTTTATTGACAGGGCTTGATCTCAGAAAACCAAGGATCCACAAAATCTTAGGAATTGGCAATAATCCAGGTATTAGTAGCTATCTTATTGGAGAAGAGGAGTATGAAGATATTATTATCAAAACGGAAGTTGATAATTTGTGGTATGTGCCTGCAGGGCCGGTGCCTCCTAATCCGGCTGAACTTATTGAATCAGAATTGATGGCAGATTTTGTTGTAAAAGCGAAAAAGTTCTTTGATTTTATTTTGATTGATACACCGCCGGTAGCTATTGTAACTGATGCTCTTCTCGTTTCATCATTTACCGATTTTTATCTTTTTGTCGTACGGCAGCGTTATACTTCGAAAAATACAATTGAGCTTATTGAAGAACTTCACAGGAATGAAAGCATAAAAAACCTGGGCATTGTGGTCAATGATATTAGTATGTCAGGATACTACGGCTACGGGCTAAGATACGGGTATACAATGGGCTATGGGTACAAATATGGGTACAATTATTATAATCAGTATGGGAAATACGGTTATACAGATTCTGCCAAGGACTATTATTCAGATGATGAAAGTTAATCCGGACAAAGCTGATTTTCTGGCTCTGTTATAATCTTTTCCTTTTGGCTTTCTTGCTCATCCTGTTTCTCCATCCTTTCTTAAATATCTTTGAATGAATTCCAAAACAACCTGGACTACCATAATAGAACCTAAAAACAAGCTTCTGAAGGTCGATTTTGGAGAGATCTGGCAATACCGCGATCTTCTGTCAATGTTTGTCAGGAGGGATATCGTAACTCAGTACAAGCAGACCATCCTTGGCCCGGCCTGGTATTTCATTCAACCGGCCTTGACAACAATCATGTATATGGTTGTATTCGGGGGGGTGGCCAAGATCTCAACCGACGGATTGCCCCAGCCGTTGTTTTATCTGGCGGGTATTGTCTGTTGGCAGTATTTTGCAGATTGTCTCAACAAAACCTCTTCAACATTCACTGCCAATCAGGCAATATTCGGGAAGGTATATTTCCCTCGACTTATTATGCCTCTTGCAAATGTCACTTCGAATCTTGTAAGGATGGGGATCCAGTTCATGCTTTTTATGGCAGTTTATTTTTATTATTTAATAATGAGGGCTGATGTTGCCCCGAATATATATGCAATTTTAATTCCCGTCCTGATCCTGATGCTTGCCGGCCTTTCGTTGGGATTTGGCATCATTATTTCGTCACTGACGACAAAATACAGGGATCTTACAATACTTTTCACTTTCGTGGTTCAGCTCTGGATGTATGCCACACCGGTTATCTATCCGTTGAGCACGATGTCGCCCAAAATGCAGAAGATTATGTCGCTTAATCCTGTGACCTCCATTGTTGAGACATTTAAATACGGGACCCTGGGAGTCGGCACCTTCAGTTGGTTCAGTCTGGGCTATTCATTTGTCTTTATGCTGGTGCTGCTGGGGGTGGGGATAATAGTGTTTAACAAGGTACAGCGCTCGTTCATGGACACCGTGTAATGCGAAGGGATGCGAATGGATGCGAATTAGTGCGAATTGATACGAATTTTGCGAAGTGATCCATTTAATGGCAGATATAGTATTCAAGGAAGAGAGTTATAAAATAATAGGCTCCTGTTTAACTGTCTTCAACAAGTTAGGATCAGGATTTCTTGAGTCAGTATACCAGGAAGCATTGGAAATACAATTCAAACAGGACAATGTACCTTTTGAGAAAGAGAAAAGGTTGCATATCAAATTTGATGATATTCAACTAAACAAGTTTTTCAAAGCCGACTATATTTGTTTTGGTTCCATAATAGTTGAATTGAAAGCGACTCCTTTTATCCACAAAAACGATACAGCTCAGGTTTTAAACTACCTCAGAGCAACTGATATGCGCCTGGGAATATTAGTAAATTTTGGGGAGAAAAGCCTCACCTATAAACGAATCCTAAATGCGAAGACTTCGCATAATTCGCATAATTCGCAGTAATTCGCCATAATTCGCATTAATGAGCATCGCAATAAAAATAGAAAACCTCTCAAAGCAGTATCGATTAGGCTTAGTCAGCACCCGCACCCTTTCTCATGATCTGAACAGGTGGTGGCAGACCTCAATACTTGGAAGGGAGGATCCCTATCTTAAAGTTGGTGAAGTGAACAACCGCGAGGTAAAAGGAAGAAGTGAATATATCTGGGCCCTAAAAGATATAAACCTTGAAATTGAGGAAGGAGAAATTTTGGGGATTATAGGGAAAAATGGTGCAGGGAAATCTACATTGTTAAAAATTCTGTCAAAAGTGACATCCCCCACAACAGGAATTATTAAAGCACGCGGAAGGATTGCTTCATTACTTGAAGTGGGAACAGGCTTTCACCAGGAGATGACCGGCCGTGAAAACATATATATGAACGGGGCAATTATGGGAATGACAAAAAGGGAGATAACCCGTAAGCTCGATGAAATAGTTAGTTTTGCCGGAGTCGAACGTTATCTGGATACCCCTGTAAAACGTTACAGCAGCGGAATGACAGTTAGGCTTGGTTTTGCTGTTGCGGCCAACCTGGATCCTGAGATATTGGTTGTTGATGAGGTGTTAGCCGTCGGAGACGCTGAATTCCAAAAAAAAGCAATTGGAAAAATGCAGGATATCTCAAAAGGTGATGGTCGGACAGTCCTTTTTGTAAGCCACAATATGGGATCAATGCAAACACTATGTAGATCAGGTATATTGTTGGAAAATGGATGCGTTAGTTTTTCAGGAAGTATGGGAGAAGTGATTAATAAATATTTATCAAATCAAAAAGTTAATGAATTTTATTTAAATGAGGCTTCTAAAAATGAAGCCATTTATGTAAAAAGTATTTCATTAACTGATACTTCAAATAATGAGAAGAATATCTTTCTTCATACAGAAAAAATTAGAATCCATACCAAAATCGAAGTTGATAATTTGATACCTGAAACATATTTATTGATTACTGTTTTGGATAAATTTAAAAGAAAAGTATTTTCGGCTGAAAAATTAATAGGAAAGGCATTTTGGTTCATTTTAGAAATACAGTCACATTTCTTGACAAGGGGAATGTATTCAATCCAGGTAATTGTTTATAAACCAGCAACTGCAAAATTTGATTTTATAGAAGATGTTTGTTCTTTTGAAATTGTTGATGCAGGCTCTCAATTTGCTCATTTAGAAAATTTTAATTATGGCTGTGTCTTTGGGAACTATATTTGGTATTAAGAATAAGAAAGGTAAAATAGAAAATTCACATTCATCAAATGAGCCGTTCTTTACAAAGGATTTTTTTAAGAACGAATCATATAAAATAGGTGAATTCACTTATGGAAAGCCCCATATATTTCATTGGGGAGAAAAAGCTGATCTGTCAATAGGAAAATATTGTTCAATAGCAAGGGATGTTAAAATATTTTTGGGAGGGAATCATCGGACAGATTGGGTTTCAACTTATCCATTTAATGTAATATCAGATAATTTTCCAAAGGCGAAGAATATTCAGGGACATCCTGCAACTAGAGGTGATGTAATCATTGGTAATGATGTATGGATTGGATATAGTGCTACCATTTTCTCAGGAGTAACAATAGGTGATGGTGCTGTAATAGGTGCTTTTTCAGTCGTAACAAAAAATGTTAAACCCTATGAAATTGTCGCTGGTAATCCTGCACGTTCTATTAGAATGAGATTTGATGAAGTAACAATCTTTAATTTATTAAAGATAGCCTGGTGGAACTGGCCTGTAGAAAGAATTAATTCTCAAGTGGAATATATATGTGATAATAATATTCAAGAATTCATAAAAAGAAATCAGTAGTGGGCAATTAAAACCCACTGATTATTAACTGGTTATTTTTAGGTTCTTTGACATTATTGTAATCGCATCTCGTAAGTATCTCTCTTATAGGAGCTTTGTCCAGTAAAGATATACTCATGATCTGTAGGATTTCGTATATCGTTCGGTTAACTTTCAATTTGTAACCAACTAAAGCTACAAGACAGTAAGCAATGACGGCACAATACATTTGGATTTTTACGGCATTTAGAGTTGTACCCCAGAAAGATTTAATCTTAAGATGCTGTTTCATCCATTTAAAAAACAATTCTACCGCCCACCGTTTCTTGTAGAGCAGAGCAATGTCAGTGAAACTCAGGTCCATATTATTGGTAAGGAAAACCAGGTTCAAATCATGTTCGGAGTCATAATACTTGATTCGCCGTAGCTTTTCAGGATATTCTGTTTTTGACTTGTAAACCACTAACTTACCAATATGGTCATTGAGAGCGCCAGTTGATTTGTCTACTCTTTTAGAATACATCCTTCTGAACTGGAGATTATCCTTTGCACTTATTACAAAAAATGACCCATTTGTATGTATTCTGTGTAATCTCAGAAAATCAGTATAACCCTTGTCAGAAACATAAAAGCTTCGCTTTTCATAAGGGATGATATCCATTATGTTGACATCGAGAACCTTGGCTGTTGAGATGTGAAGAAAGCTGAGAATAGAGGTTTTGATATCAAAAAGAGTATGAAGTTTTATCCCGCCCTTATGCTTTCTGAACTCTGCCCACCAGAAGATGTTCAGACAAAGATCTATTGTTGTGGAGTCCAACCCATAAACATTACCATCAATTTCAATTTCAAAATCACCACGATAACAACTTCTACGAGCTTCCGCGATTCGAACATAGGCAAACTCCTCAAAGATTTTACAGTCTCTTTTTTCGTTTGCTGTGCCAAGATTTCTGCGTGAAATAGTTGGGCCAAAGCCCAGATGATAATATTTTGACTGGTGTGCTTCAAGGCTTAATATCAAGTCTCTCATACTATCCCTGGCAATCAGTTGTCCAAATACCATACAGAGCATCTGATTCCAGCATATGAATGACCTAACTCGTTTATTGCCTTCATATTTGTCAACAATTCTGTCAAATACTCTACGAGGTAAGAAATCTGTAAGTTGAGCGAAGATATATTTGCCTTGATTCATGGATTAATGCTTTTAAAAGAACAAAAATCCGACTTTTCAATTCAAAACGTCACGCTACCAAAAAACGCTACAGATGCGATTATTTCATAATTTCAAAGAACATTTAATAAAATCTAATACCCACTAGTGAAAAGAAATCTAGAATGAGGGTAGTCACATGTAAACATTTTGTACATAATGGTTAATGATATTGAAAATAATCTTGAATCCTTAAATGACTCCTATATTGGTTTAAGATATGATATTTTGAAATTTATATCTGGCTCAAATAAACTTGTCCTTGATGTCGGTTGTGCAACAGGTGCAAATGGTAAATATTTGTTAGACAATAGTATTGCTCAAGCAGTATATGGAATTGAAAATAACAGTACCATGGCTTTTGTTGCTTCTAATTACTACACAAATGTTCAGACTGGTGATATTGACAAAATGAATTTAAGCGAAATTTATGGAAGCTTAAGATTTGACTTTATTATAGTGGGAGATGTATTAGAACATTTATATGATCCGTGGAATACCCTTAAGAATTTGGTTTCATTACTAAATCGTGATGGTAAGATAATCCTTTCAATTCCAAATTTTCAGCATATAGATGTTTTTATTCATGTATTCTTAAAAGGTATTTACCCATACAATGAAAGAGGGATTTTTGATAAGACACACTTGCGATTCTTTACCTGGAACAACATTTTAGAGATGCTCGATAAATCTTCTCTAAAAATAATAGCTACTCATAGAAACTTCAGGTATAGAGATAAAATTGAGAGTAAATTCCCATTTTATGGAAAACTGTTGAAGAGCTTGTTAAAAAACTATTACACTTTTCAATATGTTGTTCTATGTGAAAGAAGATGAAGAAGAAAATTTATTTATCAAGTGAATATTATAGCCATTGTAACATCTTGTAAGGCTATTGGATTAATAATTGAATTGGTATCCTCATTAAAAAACGCTTTATAAAATATATAAATCAAACGTTTGAAAAATGATGTGTTATTTTTCTAAATTACTGAGAAATGCTAAAGGTGTTTTGAAAAGATGAAAATAATTTCAATTATTATAACATATAATGGTTCTAAATGGGTAGAAAAATGTTTTGGAAGTCTTGTAAAATCTATTCATCCTTTAAAAATCATAGCAGTAGATAATGCTTCTGATGATGGTACTCCTGAAATAATACGTACAAAATATCCAGAGGTCGAAGTAATAAATTCAGGGCAAAATCTGGGTTTTGGGAAAGCAAACAATATTGGTTTAAGGAAAGCTTTAGAAGAAAGAGCAGATTATGCTTTTTTACTAAATCAAGATGCATGGATTGAGCCAGATACTATAATGAAATTAATATCTGTCCATAGGAATAACGCTAATTTCGGAATTTTAAGCCCACTTCACATGTCGGGTGATCAAATAAACCTTGATAACAATTTTAGTAATTATATAAATGGATACTCTTGTCCAGGACTTATATCTGACTATATTTTTAATAGAGAAATTAAAGAAGTCTATAATATTAATTTTGTAAATGCAGCTATCTGGTTGATTTCACGAGAATGTATTGAAAAAGTAGGAGGTTTTGATCCACTCTTTGTTCATTATGGTGAGGATGAGGATTATATAAACCGAGTTAAACTTCATGGTTTAAAAGTAGGTATATGTCCAGGGGCAATTGGTTATCATGACAGGCCTCAGAATGCAAGAAAAACCATAAACTGGACTCCGGAAAGGATTTTCTGTTCAAATTTGGCAAAACTTAAAGATCCTAATTTAAAGCCACCTTCGAAGAAAAGTTACAGGATGAATATATTATTTCTCCAATTAAGGTCATTAATAGGTAATAATAATAAGAATAAGAAGAATCTGATATTAGCCAACAAGTTAATTCTTAAAAGTTTTGATCAAATACTTGCCAACAGATCTGTTTGTCAACTTTCAAATCCGTCTTTTCTCCAAGAATAAATTTAATGAAAATAATATCTTAATTATCCCTCATGTAAGTATTACACTCAAGATTTGTTTTTGAAGATTCTATGAAAATCCTACATATTAATACATCACCATTTGGGGGTGCATTTAATGGAGCATACCGATTACATCAGGCACTCCTTAAATATGGCATCTCGTCAAAGATGCTCGTTTCGGCAACCCCAAGTAATAAAACTCTGAAGGAGGTCTATGTTTATGATAATAAAATCCAATCTCCAAATCCTTTTAACAGAACTTTATCAAGGTTCGGTTTTCCTGTGACAGCAAATCAAAAACAAAGGTTTTATTTAAAAGGGCTTAAAGGAGAATACGAGATAATTTCATTCCCCTTTTCCGATTATGATATAACAGAATCAAAAGAATACCAGGAAGCAGATATCGTCCATTTACACTGGGTAGCGGGTTTTATTGATTACAAAAGGTTTTTTAAAAAATGCAAAAAGCCAGTGATTTTCACTTTAAGAGATTTAAATCCTATCCAGGGTATATTTCATTATGAAGAGGATAAAAAAAGAAACAAATATTTTCATGACCTTGAAAAAAAGGCCCTTGAAATTAAGATTTCTTCTTTAGAGAATTTTAAAGGACAAATGCTTATAGTAGGCATATCAAATTGGATTGCTGAAAAATCAAAACAAAGCCGAATTTTTAAAGATTTTCAACATTATGTAATTCATAATTGCATTGATGCTTCAAGCTATAAATTGTATGACAAAGCTAGTGCAAGAAGAGTATTAAATATTTCAAATACTTCAATAGTTTTTTCGTTCGTAAGTGATAATACCAATAATGTACGTAAGGGTTTAGATCTGGTTCTGGGCGCTTTTAAAGATTTGACTGACATAAAAGAAATTGTATTATTATCAGTTGGTAAAGGAAGCCCGGTTAAGTTTCCATTTAATATAAATCATAGGAATCTTGGCCCTTGTCATCAAAGTGAACTGAACATTGTATATGGAGCTTCAGATGCTTTAATTCTCCCTTCCAGGGAAGAAGCACTTGGTAATGTAATGCTTGAAGCTATGGCATGTGGGACCCCTGTTATTGGAACTCCTGTTGGGGGTTTAATTGATGTTATTAAGCCTGGCTTCAATGGATTGCTCAGTAAAGACATTTCAATTAATGGTTTAAAAGAAGTTATAACTGAATTTGTAAAAATTAGGGATCAATTTGATAATGAAGCAATTAGAGACTATATTGAAAAAAGCTTCTCAGAGACTATAATTGCAGAAAAATATATTAGCCTTTACAAAAGCATTCTTAATTGTGACTGATAGAATATCAAGATGATAGCAATATCGGTTGTTACTGTAAATTTAAATAATCACCTGGGTCTTAAGAATACTATTGAGAGTGTGTTGGTACAAACTTTCAGTAATTATGAGATTCTGATAATTGATGGAGGAAGCTGTGATAATAGTCTTCAAATTATTAAACAATATGAAGATAGGATTTCCTACTGGGTAAGTGAACCTGATGATGGTATATACTGCGCTATGAACAAAGGAATTGATAAATCAAAAGGTGAATATTGCATTTTCCTGAATAGCGGAGATTGCTTCAAAGATGAAACTACTCTGGAAACCATGTCGTCCTATCTCAATGGGAAATTTGATTTAATATGTGGGGCCTCGTGTCATAATAAAGATGGCAAGCTTAACATAAAGCTTCCCCTTAAGGAATTTCGGATCAGTTCAATATACACACAAACTCTTCCCCACCAGGCTTGTTTTATTAAAAGAAGCTTATTTTATAAAATTGGGTTGTATAATGAAAAAAACAAAATTGTGAGTGATTGGGAGTTTTTTGTAAACTGTGCAAAATGTGGTGTATCATATTTGCCGGTTGATCAAATGATTGCAGTCATGGAGCCTCCTGGTATATCATCAAAATATTCAATTGAGCATTCATTTCACATTAAAGAAAGAGAAGAGAGAAAACTTGAATTATTTAGAAATTATATTGATGATCTTGAAGAACTTTTTTCCCTTCGTAAAAAAATCGGAACCTCTGGATCAGGAGCGGGGAAAAGCTTTTCGCGTTTTAATAGGCTAAAGCGCAAATTAAAAACCATACCAAACAGAATTTTCATGTCTAAAATCTTCAGAAGTAATAACTATATTTTTTTTTAGCTCTTGTCTATTACCAGAGTATTTATTGTAACAAATAACGCAGGGGAACTAAATTACCGAGCGTCTGTTCTTCAGGAACTGTCAGGTAATTTTGAAATTATTCTCATTTGTCGGAAACATAAATCGAACAAAGCAACAACAAATAATAGGATTTATGTTAAAAGTTCATTTAATTTTTACTCAATATTTAAGCGTTTTAGTTGCAATAAACTCTATAAATATCTTAATGACATTACTTATTTTCCAAGCCCCAGAATTCTATACATACGAAATGTAACCAAGTATCTGTGTTCAGTGATAAAAAAAAGGCCTGATTTTAAATTTGTTATTATAACAATATGTCCACCACATGATGTAGCAATTGTTGGCTTAAAACTTAAAGAAAAATTCCCAAAGATTTTATGGATTAATGACCTACAAGATCTTTGGTCAAATGATGAATACTATTTTGATAGAATTCCCAAAAGACGTAAAAGCAAAATATTAGATCTTGAGAACCGCTTCTTCAAAATTGCCGACAAGACTGTGGTTACAAATGAAATGGCAGAAGATTTTTGTGTAAAACAATTTAATATTCCAAGGGCTCGCATACATACTATATATCATCCTTATAGAAATTTGATTCTTAATAAATCATTTAATGATGATGATTTAATTAAACGGATCCGAAACGGAGGACCCGTGAAATTGGCATTTGTGGGAGGACTTTTTAAAGGATCCAAAGTTCCAGGAGAAATGCTCATTAAGGAGTTATCTCGATTTACGATTAAACATCAATTTACCCTAGTTTTTAATGTAATAGGGAGTCCTCTGCCTGATTCATTTGAGAAATATCGTAATGCTAGTCTTATCATTAATGAAAACCTTAACCTGAATCATGATGAAGCTTATAAATTGGCCTCAAATAGTGATTTTTTGATTTTATTATTAGGTGAGGTACCAAATTCTAAGCTGGTTATGCATGGAAAGTACCCTCATTACCTAGCATCAAATATGCCAATTCTTGCTTTCGTTCCCGATGGTTCTTTCATTCAAAAATCCATATTTTCTACAAATGCAGGTTTTTTCATCGACATTGATTCTGATATACCTGAAAGCCTTGACAATATTTTTAGGTCGATTATTAATAATGGTTTGCCAAGACCAGATTTAGTAGAAATTAAGAAATTCAGTCGAGAGGTTTTTCTTAATAAGTGGCATAATCTTATAATATGCGAGAAATAAGAGGAAGTGTATGCAAGAGCCCTTTACATTAAGTGTTGAATATTGTTTTTTACTCGCTTGTGGATATTTATTTTTACTGTACTATTAAGTGAATTCAAAGACAATAATTTTAATTACAGGAGAGCACCCAGATAAATGTTCAGGTGGCTCAGAAATGCAGGCTTACTTAATTGCAAAAGGATTATCTTCTTATTTTAGGAAAATTATTTTTTGTACAGTATTTTCAAAGGAAACATATATTGAATCTGAAAATAACAATTTTGTACATCTTTCACTAAGGAGGGGATTTTTGCCTCTGAAAATATTACGATTTCTTTTTTTCATGAACAAATTTAGACCTGATGTTTTTTATGTGCGTTGTCTTTATTCATTCTGGTGGCTGAAACTAGTAAGTAAATTGTACAAAAAACCAATAATTTATCATTTGAGCAGTGATAATCATGCACAATTTGCCAGAGTGAATCTAAAAACTTTACCTTCAGTTGCCGTAAAAAACTTTTATATATGGGCAACTCAATTTTCGAACATTGTTATTTCTCAGACAAAAGGACAGGCAGACTTATATAAAAGGACGTTCAATATTTCACCTACAACAGTTTATAATGCACAATTGCCAGGCAGTGATCATATAATTAAAAATTATTCAAAGATTTCTGTTTTGTGGTTAGGGAAAGCTTTTAAAAATCCGGAGAGGTTTACCGAACTTGCAACCAGAATGGGCAGTGAGAAGAGATTTGAATTTTTGCTTGCAGGATTATTTACCGAAAATCAAATCCGTTGCTTCTCAGAAATGCAAAAAAATACAACCAACTTCAAATATCTTGGGTATTTAAACAGAGCTGAAGTATACAAAGAATTAGACAATGCCCATGTCTTAATCAATACAAGTGATGTTGAAGGCTTCCCCAATACATTTATTGAAGCGTGGTTCAGGGGAGTAATTGTAATTTCTGACAAAATTAATCCTGACAATATTCTTATTGATAATGGGATAGGGTTTCTATGCAAGAATATCGCTGAAATTGAATTAAAGTTAAAGGAATTATTTGCAGGTGATTTAACCAAAGCGAAAGAATATTCTGCTAAAGCGAAAGAATATGCATTTAAAAATCACAATATAAATGAAGTTTCGGGAGAAATATTTAAGATTATTCAAGGTCTTTATCAAAATTAATGGCAAAGCTAATATTCCGCAATTCTGATTTCAGAAGTTACAGAATTCCTTTTTACGATAATTTGTGTGCTAAATATGATGTACGTTTTATTTTTAAGCATAATGAAGTCCCTGCCGGGTACGATTATATATCTCTTTCCCGATCGAAATCATCATTTTGGAAAGACAGAGCCTTCATACAGAAGTACATAAAAATGTTGTTATCGGATTATGATGTCTATGTTGCTTCTTTGCCAACCAGTTCGATAAGTGTTTTTGGAATAATATTCTCAAAAATAAAAAGGCGGAAAATAGTCTTGTGGGTCGAGAGATGGCTTGTTCCAACTGGTACGGGATTTAAAATGGCCTTAAAAAGGAGATACTTAAAATTCATTTACAGTCTGGCTGATTCATATTTTGTTAGCGGAACCAAAGCCGAAGAATTCGTACTGGATTTTGTTAAAGCGGATAGAAGTACCGTATTTAAAGCTTTGCAGGCGAATTTGGATCTGAGCCGGGTTGATTCATTAAATATTGATATTCAGATACCTAATGATCATTTAGTGTTTCTCTACCTTGGACGATTTATTAAGTTAAAAGGAATTCTTCATCTTCTCGAAGCATTCTCTATAATAAATAAGAAATTCAATAAAATAACATTGATTTTGGTCGGTGATGGTGAATTAAAATCCTATTATGAAAACTATGCTGTAAATATTGGGCTTTCGAACTTGCTTTTTTTACCCGCCGTGGATGACAATGATAACTCATTGAAAGCCGGATTTTATAATATTTGCGATGCATTCATTCTTCCCTCAACAATTGAAAACAATCAGGCTGAAGGTTGGGGATTGACAGTCGGAGAAGCAATGTCACTGGGGAAACCTGTAATTGTGACTGACGCTGTTGGCTGCTCAGCAGATATGGTGAAAAACGGTATCAACGGGTATATCGTTAAACATGGCTGCTCCGAATCTTTAGCCGAGGCACTGTCGAAGATGATAAACAATAAAGAAAACTTATGCATTATGGGCAATAAAAGCAGAGAGATTTTCGAAGAAAAAATTTCTTACGAAAAAATGTCAGAAGGAATGACTAAAGCTATTGATTATGCATTAACATGTTAAGAATAATGTACTTCATAAAAAGAGTTAAAAGACTTTTCGAAAAAATAACCAGCAAGATTAAAGTAAATGAATATGTAATTATTAATGGGGAACAATTTCATGTAATTAAGAGTCATAATTACACTTATTGGAATCATTTCTCAAGGAATAAGGTTGTTGAGCCAGAAATATTTCTGATATTAAAAGAATATCTAAAGCCGGGAGATGTATTTTTTGATATTGGTGCATTTGTCGGCTCACATTCTTTATATGCTTCAAGAAAAGTCGGAAGAAATGGTCGGGTCTTTTCATTTGAACCCAACCCCTTTAATGCAAAGGAATTAAGAAGGAATATACTATTGAACGGGATTGAGAATATTTCCCTTTTTCAAATTGCCTTAGGGGGTATAAATCGTAAACTTGATTTCTGCCTACCTAAAAGACATGGAGATAAGACTTCCTTACTTATAAAAGGCAATGGCGTTAACAAAATCAATATTGAAGAAAGAACGTTAAAGTCCTTTGTTGAGGAACAAAGAATTTGTCCGAGCTTAATTAAAATGGATGTTGAAGGGTATGAATATGAGATATTTAAAGGATCTGAGAGTTATTTTATTAACAATAAGCCAAATACTATTTGCGAGATTCATTTGGAGCTTTTAACTAAAGAAAAAATCGAATACCTTTTCAATTTCTTTCAATACTATCCGAAAATGCGTCTGGTTTCGGGCATTGATCTCCCCGGAAGAAAAAAATGGGATACAATATCGCTGGAAGACATGCTCAATTCAAGAAGGGCGACAATTACGGTTTTTCTAACCAGTTAAGATTCACCGGAGAGAGATGAACATTTTACAAATAATGGGTTGTACTTCGGATCAATATGCATCACTTGAGCATTATCTTGTATTAAAGGCAAAAACATGCAGGGAAAACGGATCCACGTTCGTAGTAGCTTATAACAACGTACCAGCATCCCAGGATTTCATAAATGATTTAAGAAATCAGGGAGCTGTTCTTATAAAATTAGAAGCAAATTCAATTCTGAACATAGCTTTTTATGTAAAATTCATACAGATCTTAAAAAAATACAAGATTGACATTTTACATGCTTATTTTGCTCCGACCCGGCATTACGCAGTTTTCTCAGGCTGGTTATTCGGGGTGAAAAAGAGATACAGGCAGGCTGCAAATCTTCCGTTATCAGGTAAATGTAAGTCAGGATTAAAATACAAGCTGTTTCTTTTGAGACACAGAATACTTGCATCTTTCGCCACAAAATACATTTGCCGGTCAGATGCTGTCAGAAATGAATATCTGGAAATAGGAATAAAACCGGAAAAATTGTGTGTTGCTGACGGGGGAGCAGATATTGAAAAGTATAGAAAACTTGAAGTATCAAAGGAGAAACTTCTGGATTTTTACCCCGGCGTTAACAGGATAATTATAGGCACTGCTTCAAGATTGGTCAAAGGCAAGGGTATCCCCATTTTACTTGAATCAATTTCAAAATTAAAAAATGAATTTGATATTATTTGTTTGATTTTAGGAGATGGCCCTGAAATGAAAGCTCTGGCCGGGATAATTAAGGATTATGGTCTGATAAACCATGTTAAGCTTCTGGGTCATAAGAATGAAATGGAAATGTATTACAATATACTCGATGTTTATGTATCTCCATCATTTTCAGAAGGTATGAGCAATTCAGTGCTTGAAGCCATGGCTTGTGAAGTCCCTGTTGTTTTATCTGATATTGAACCAAACAAAGAAATTATCCGCGTCGCACAAAATCAAAACTTATATGTTGGTGAGCTTTTTAAGGTTGGTGATCCGGAAGATCTTTATTCAAAATTGGCTTCTGTTCTTGAGAAAAATCAGAAAGAAGAAATTGGTAAAAACGCAAGAAAAATAATCGCTGACAATTTTAGTATTAATCACAGGATTAGTAAAGAATTTAAAATTTACAAAATGCAAAAATAATGTGTGGTATTTGCGGGGTAATTGAAAAGGATAGAATAAATTCTGAAATTCTGTTAACCATGGCCACTGCATTAAAACATCGTGGCCCTGATAATATTAATATCAAAATAGTTGATAATGTGGGTCTGGGTCATGCCAGATTAAGCATTATAGATCTTTCAGAATCTGCAAACCAGCCAATGTCAAATGAAAACGACTCTATATGGCTTGTTTATAATGGGGAATTCTATACGTTTCAGGAATATCGCGAATTTCTTTTAAAAAAAGGTCATAAGTTCAGATCTAATACTGATTCCGAAGTAATTCTTCATTTATATGAGGAATACGGTATGGACTTTGTTACTTGCTTAAGAGGGATGTTTGCAATTGCAATCCTGGATCTGAAAAAGAATAAACTGATATTGTTAAGAGACAGGGTTGGTATTAAACCATTGTTTTATTATTATGATGGCAGTAAGTTTTTGTTCGCTTCCGAAATTAAAGCGATTTTGCAATATCCCGGAATTATTAAGGACATGGATTTGGATTCCCTTCAATCCTATTTCACTTTAGGGTACATTCCTGGGGGAAATTCAATTTATGATAAAATAAAAAAATTACCGCCAGCTCATGTCTTAACTTTTCACAACCACAATGTGGAAATCAATCGTTACTGGTCACTGCCAAGTACCATTATATTTAAGGATGAAAATACGGCCAGGGAAGAATTAGAATCCCTGCTTCTGGAATCTGTCAAAATGAGAATGATAAGCGATGTGCCATTGGGCGTTCTTCTGTCGGGAGGGATAGATTCAAGCTTGGTGGCAAGCCTGATGGCTCATTTGTCAAACGATCCAATAAAGACCTTCTCAATCAGTTTTAATGAAGATAAATTTAATGAAATCAACTACGCCAGAAGTATTGCCAGGCATATCAGTTCAGAACATTATGAATATAAGGTCGATCTTGCTAAGAGCGAAATAATTGAGGATTTAATCTATTACTATGATGAACCATTTGCGGATTCCTCTGCCATACCTACATATTATGTTTCAAAAATGGCAAAAGAGCATGTTACAGTGGTATTGTCAGGAGACGGCGGGGATGAATTGTTTGCAGGCTATAACTGGTATGATTGGATGCATAAACAGCAATATATCAAAGGTAAATATTCTGCCTTGAGTAAGTTTATCCCCTTTCTTTCCGGTAGTATCCCAATAGATTTTAAGGGCAAACATTTTATAAAGTCATTATCTTTAGATGAGTTTGATACATTTTATGAACGGACAACATTGTTTACAGAACAGGAGTTAAAAGAACTATTAAAAATTGAATTCCATTTGGATTTTAAAAAAGGTTATAGGAATAGGTATTATAAAGAAGGAAATACTCTTTTTCAAAGGCTGACAAGGACTGATTTTGAGCTCTATCTGCCAGATGATATTCTAACCAAAGTTGATCGGTCAAGCATGGCGAATGGACTAGAAGCCAGGGTCCCTTTGCTTGACCATAAGGTCTGTGAATTTGCCTTTAGTTTAGATGATGATTTAAAGATCAGGAATAATCAAAGGAAATACCTTCTCAAACAGATCGCCAGTAAATGGTTACCAACTGATTTCGATTTTACCAGGAAACAAGGCTTTTCCATTCCGCAGTCGGAATGGCTTAAAAGCCGTTATCACGACAGAATTCTTGATTTACTTCCTCATGACAATTTCCTTAATAAACCGTATATCAGAAGATTGCTCAAAGACCATAAGGGAGGTGTAAAAAATAATTCCAAAAAACTATGGCCAATTCTTATTTTTTTAATCTGGCGGGAGAAGAATGCAGGAAGCACTATATTATAGTATAGTAACTTTTTCTTCAATTTACTTTTTTAGACGGGCTGGTCTTAATAAGCTTAGTATTCTTGTTTTCATTATCTTCTGGGAAGGATTGTTTAATTATTTAGGTAATCTGGTTCCTGGCCTTTGGGAGTTTTTTAAAATTTTCTTTTTTCTGTATGTGTTCTACTATATGTTGAATCATTTAAAAAGCAAATACTTAGTTAGCGAAAGAAATTTCAATTTGTTGTATCTATTATTTGCTCTGTCCTTTTTTACAACTCATTTGTTAAATTCAGGTAATGTATTGACCATTTTAAGCCAATTTTTATTTAAGTACTCTGCATTTTTTATTTTCTTGTTTATTATAAAAGCATTGTTCCAACATGAAAACAAGATGACTTATGTGCTGAATCTTTTAATTTCAGCTGTTTTCATACAAATAATATTAAGTGTCATAAAAGTCATTCTTTATGGCCTGAAGTCGGAATCAATAGTAGGTTCGGTTCAATACATTGGCGGCGGAGCAGCTGTGGTTTTGACTTTTGTTTTCCTCATTTTCTTCTCGATTATTCAGATTGAAAAGCGATTCAAGTTGAAAAAATACATTTACCTTTTACCAATCATTATTTCAATAGCAAGTCTGAAACGGGCCCCGGTTTTTCTTTATCCGGTTTTTTACTTTTTCCTGGTCATATTTCCTTATAAAAAACTCAGTTTGAATAATATTGTTAAGTATGTGCCAATAGTTTTACTGCTTTTCTATCTTGGAGTAAGAACTAACGCAACTTTGAATCCGGAGAATTCAAACTGGGGTTCATTCGATTTGAAGTATGTGACAGACTACATGGTTGAATATAATTTTGGAACATCAAAAGTCTCTGAAATAAACCAGACAGATAATACTTCAGGAAGAGGCGGGAGTTTATTACTATTGTTTCAACCAGGTAAACTTGGGCTTCAGGGTGCAAAGGAAATTCTGTTTGGACGCGGTATTGTTGACTATGCCTTGTCTCCGGAAGGCAGATTTGTTGGGGGGAAGGCATACGGTATTGAACATCATGGATTGCTGAGTTCAGCTGTTGTAGTATTTTATTCACTTGGCCTTTCAGGATTTTTTCTTATGATTCTGATGTCTCTCTATATAATCTTTTTGGTAAGAACAAAACGTTTACTGTGGATAATTCTGATCTTATATATTTTCGAGCTGTTTTTATATGGGAATCAGTTATTTATAAATCATGCATCTGGGTTCATAATAATTTTCTGTATCTATTATTCTAATTATTTTAAAGAAAGGGATCAGGTTCTGCCTCCCGTGAAGTGCATTAATCATGAAGGACAAGGTAAAATTGTTGTTTGTTAATCCACATCAGTTTGGGCATACTGCAGGATATTATTACTATTCCAAATATCTTAGATCAGAATTTGATGTCACATATTTAGGCTTTGATGAAGGATTAAAAAAGCTCTCACTATCCGGAATTAGTGTAATTTACATTCATCAGAGAAAAAACAAGTTTTTAAGAGTATTTTCTTTTCTTTACGAAGCCATTCGGGAAACCTACAAATCTGAGTATAACATATTGTATGTCTTTTCATTTTATTTTTCCTTTATCATTGGGATGTTTTCCAGAGGAACGAAAAAAATCATAGATATCCGCACTTATTCGGTGGCAACAAATCCAAGAAAAAGATACCTGCTGAATAAAATTATAAATTTTAACACCGTTTTTTTCAGCAGGGCCATTATTTTAACAAATGACATGAGGGACTTACTTAAAATTAGTAGTTCAAAGATTCATTATCTTCCTTTGGGTGCCGAGAAGTATTTCGATGGGATTCATTTATTTGATGAACTGAGATTATTGTACGTTGGTGCTCTTAATACCAGAAACGTTTCTCAATCAATTGAGGGATTGAGCATGTTCCTTAAACAAAACAATTTTAAAGTAAATATTTCTTATAAAATTGTTGGGTTTGGAAATAAGGGGGAGGAAGATAGAATAAGAGAGTCAATCGATAAAAACGGATTAAAAGAATTCGTAACTTTTGAGGGCAGACGTAACTATGACGAGATCCCATATTATTTCAGGAACTGTAATATTGGAATCTCATGGATACCTAAAACACCGGTTTTTGATCTCCAACCAGCTACTAAAACTATTGAATACATTATGTCGGGATTATTTTGTATGGCGACCTCAACAAAAGGGAACAGAGACTTAATAACAAGTGCAAATGGAATTCTTTTTGAAGATACACCTGCTGATTTTGCCCTTGCTCTGGATTATGTTTATAAAAACAGACATAAGTTCAATTCAATGCGGATCCGTGAAACAATGGAAGAATTTACCTGGGAAAATTTAGTTAGCAAAAATCTTCTGCCTTTTTTGAAAACTTTGGCGGAAAAAAACTAAGCATGATAAATGAAAATATTGCTGGCCAGTCCATTCGGCAGAATCACTGCCTTTTTAAGATTTATTTTTCTGAGGTTATTCTTTTTTAATAAACTAAAAATAAAAAAAGTCTCATACATTGGAAAAAACCTTAAGATGTTCATTCCGGGGAAAGGGAAGATTAATATTAATGGTAAAATCTATATATCTGATAATGTTGAATTACAGTCACGCGGAATGATATCCTTTGGAGATGCCTGTGCAATAAATTCCTTTAGCAGGATTATAGCTTTTGGAGCAATTATTATTGGTAACAGGGTCAGGATTGCTCAACATGTTTCTATTTTAGATCATGATCACAAATATGAAGTGCAAAATGGCATAATGAATACAACGGGGTTTATCATCAAACCGATTACAATAGGTAACAATGTTTGGCTTGCTGATAAAGTGACAATCACTAAAGGCGTTAAAATCGGTGATAACGTGATAATCGCTGCAAACTCAGTGGTCACAACGGATATTGAATCCAATACCATGGCAGGAGGCATACCGGCAAGGGTAATTAAAAAGCTGATGTGATCCAGTTTTCTGCAAGTATGAAAAGTTCAAACCCTCCTTTAGATAGAAATCAACCAGTAGAGGGCATGTGGCTCGCACGACACAGGGATTCAAATGCCTGGTACCATATTTATCCGATTGCAAGATCAAAGCAAACATCTGTTCTGCATGTTGTTAGGCATCAGATGGTGAATCACGATATACCGAAAGTACATTATCATCTATACAAATCTTCCGGCCTGGTTCCTGATTTAGTTAAGATTTTTTTCAAGGGCTTTTTTACACTATTATCTTACGACATAAAGTTCATCGTTACATTTAATCCTGTTCCCTGGGGTACCGTAGCCTGGATCTTGGCTAAATTATTCAGGAAACCAATAATTCTGGGCTTCATTGGAGCAGATTTCAATCATTATCTAAAAAACACAAAGTGGAAATCATTTTTACTATATGCATCCCGTCATTCTGATATCATTACTGTGACAGGCAAGAATATGAAAGACTATTTTGAATACATTGGCATTTCAAAAGATAAACTTTTTGTTTATCCTCATTGCGTTAAGGATGATCTATTTATTGATAGCACCAATGAACAAAGTAGCTTTGATGTTATAACTGTGTGTAACCTTATCCCTCGTAAAAGAGTGCAGGATATAATTAGGGCGGTTTCCTGTTTAAAACAAAAAGGTAAAGCGATCAATTTATGCATAGTTGGTGACGGGGAAGAAAGGCCGATGCTTGAAAATTTGTCAAAAAGCCAGGGTGTAGGTGATAATGTTCATTTCATGGGCTGGCAGACCAATGTGCTTTTTTATTTAAAACAATCGAAACTATATGTTCAGGCTTCATCTTCAGAAGGTTTCTCCATAAGTTTAATTGAAGGTATTGCAGCCGGTTTAATACCTATTACCACAAAAGCGGGATCAGAAGAAGATCATATTAAACATGACTTTAATGGATTTTTTTTTGATGTCGGGGATTATATCAGCCTGGCAAGTTTAATTGAATTTTCTTTAAAGGAAGAGAATTACAAAAGGATTAGGCTAAATGTTTTAAAACAGCGAGAATATTTCAGAACTGAAAATGCAATAAACATTTGCAATGAGATTATTGAGAGAATCAAATAACCCTGTTACAAGGGAATGTCTTGAAAAATCCATTAATTCTTTCATATCATGGATCGAAAATTTTGGCTATGAGTCTTATGATGTTTATGACTTTTGGTCGAGTCGGGCAGGGATCTCCGCAAAAAGACTTTTCAATAGTAACAAGTTCTTCGCATCTCCGCTCGTTGGCGGCATCCAAATCCTGGATAGTTTTTTACCGAGGTCAAGGTATCTTTTTGCAAAAAAGAAGAGATTTCCTATGTCCGATGCTCAGTTGGCTTCAGCATTCCTGAACTATTACCATATCACAAATAACATAAGATTTCTGGAGAAAGCTAATGACCTTCTTAAACAGTTGCTGGTTGTTGCGACAAAAACCAAACATGGTCTTGGATGGGGTAATCCATATGATTGGGTTACAATGTTCTTTGAATATTCAGCAAATTCACCTTTAATTACAGTTACACCATATTGTTTTGATGCTTTTTTAAAGGCTTATGAAATAACCCACGAAGAAAATTATTACAAAACCCTAGAACAAATTTCAACGTTTGTGGCATTGGATATAAGAGAAATTGACTTTAAGGATAATACCACAGGAAGCAGCTATGGATCCGATGATGATAGTCTGATATATAATGCAATTGCATACCGGAGTAATGTGCTCCTGAAGGCGGGGTTACTTTTTAATAATGTTAATTATATTGAAAAATCAAGGAGAAATATTGACTTTGTAATTAAGCATCAAAACCAGGATGGATCATGGTTCTATGCAAAAAATTCAAAATTCATAGATAATTTTCACTCTTGTTTCGTATTGAAGAATATTGCTCAGGCTTATAACTATTACAAAGAAGATTACATGCTTTTTTCTCTTAGAAATGGTTTTTCATTTTATCTCGATAATTTCGTCAGGCCTGACGGCACTCTTCGCCATTTTTACAGAAGCAAGTACCCGAAATTCAGGCAAATTGAGTTTTATGATTATGCGGAAGCAATAAAGCTTGGCACTTTTCTTAAAGATATAATTCCGGAAGCTTTTTCTCTTTCCATGAATTTGTCAAACCAGTTAATTAACAATTTCCAAACACGGGAAGGCTATTTTTACACAAGGATCAATTTACTCAATTTTAAAAACAGGATTCCTTATTTACGATGGCCTCAGGCACAGATATTTAACTCGTTGACTCTTTTACTTCTAAACCTCCTTGATTCAGAATAGGTTTTCAAGTTAAGTTAAAACAATTATGAGAATATTCATCGATATTGGTCATCCGGCACATGTCCATTATTTCAGGAATTTCATTATTGAAATGCAAAAACACGGCCATGAGTTCTCAATTACTGCGAGGAATAAGGAAGTAAGCCACTTGCTTCTAAGGAATTATAACATTCCTTATTTTGATAGAGGCAAGGGGGCAGATAACCTTACCGGGAAAGCCCTATATGCTTTAAAAGCAGATAATATTATATATCAAAGAGCTAAAAATTTCAAAGTCGATGTTTTTCTGAGTTTTGCTTCACCATATGCTGCCCATGTTTCCAGATTATTGAAAAAGCCTCATATTTCCTTTACAGATTCTGAAAATGCAAGGTTAGGGATCCTGTCTTTTTCCCCTTTTACAGATTGTATTCTTACACCGAAATCCTTTAAAGGTTGCTTTGGTTCAAAGCAGGTTATATTTAATGGTTTTATGGAGTTATGCTATCTGCATCCAAAATATTTCAGACTAAATCAGAAAATAAAATCTGAATTGGGCCTGGCTGAAAATGAAAAATATGCACTATTACGTTTTGTTTCATGGAAGGCAAATCATGATATCGGACAATCAGGCATACCTGATAATATGAAGATTAAATTAGTAAGAAATCTTGAAAAAAAACTTAAAGTATTTATTTCGTCCGAAAGTAAAATCCCTGAAGCGTTGATCAAAAATCGAATTCAGATTGCCCCTGAAAAAATTCATGATGTTTTGGGCATGGCAACAATCTATATAGGAGAAGGCGCCACTATGGCTTCTGAAAGTGCAATGCTTGGCACACCTTCTATTTATGTTAACTCATTGACTGCCGGTACTATTGAAGAGCAGCAAAATTATGGATTACTATTCAGTTACAGAAATTTCAATGGGGTGTTGTCCAAAGTCGAAGAATTATTGGATTACCCTGATTTAAAAAAGGATTTCATGCAAAAGAGGATTGAAATGCTGAACAGTCAAATTGATGTTACCTCATTTATGGTTTGGTTCGTTGAGAACTATCCTAAAAGTTTCAGAATAATGCGAGAACGCCCAGAGTACGAGGATAACTTCAAATAAATGCTAATGGTTGATTCATAGTTCCTCGTTTATAATAAATTTGTTCTTATTTATGAAGCCAAAACCGACCTGGTTTTGGCTTTTTGTATTAAACATTCTAAAGGACAAATGCTGCTCCAGGTGTAAGGCTTATTCAAGATTTAATATCAATTTATCAGCTAAGATAGCTTTTGTGAAATTGACAAACATTAATGTAAATTACTTCCATATCAATAATAATAAATATCCTGACCCGTTAATAAAACAGAATGAATCAATAAGGTTAGGCCTATAGGATAAAATTATACACAAACAATCTTAAAAAAGGACTTCCGCTTTTAGCGGGTTGAATGTTTAAGGCAACCTAATCCATCTGATATGCAAACGTTTAAAAACCGTAATATCTTTAAGAACCGTTTTACGTTTGGGAATAGATATTTAGCTTTTCTGTTTTTATTTGCGGCAAATTTTAAGCTGTTAAACTCACAACCCGTTTATATCTCTGGTCCGACCGTTGAGCCATTTCCAATAACTTTTGACCTGACTTTCAATATTGACAGGCCAAGCAATGTATATTATGTGGTTTGGCCCGGCAATTACAATCCAAGCCCGGCTTTAACAAATGCACTGGTAAAATGGTACGCTACTCATCCAACTTACACGGGAGCACCGGATAGAGGTCAGATTTCTTATACAGGAGGGATGGTCGGTAATGATTATACAAAGTTACTGAGCGGAGTATACCAACCAATCGTTGCAAATACAACATATACCATCTATATTGCCACAGAACAGATTTCAAACGGAGCATTTTCATCATTGATAAGGATGGTTGTTAACACCCTTCCCTGCCCCAAAATCGACATCCTCACCGGCTTCACGCAGACACAGCTTTGTGTA
>ENA-UOYA01000550-UOYA01000550.1-activated-sludge-metagenome-genome-assembly--contig:-NODE-550-length-47347-cov-5.457540_pt1 | contig 47347 bp, 33 predicted proteins | sample MGYA00238163_ERZ764804 | MGnify/ENA primary metagenome ERZ764804 (study PRJEB28919, sample SAMN05720223) | activated sludge metagenome | isolation source: Anaerobic digester | place: Hong Kong...
AATATTGAAGGATGTCCCCCAAGTCACCTATTCTTTTTTTGCCCTCTTTGCTGCCTTCATCTGCTGCTGGGCAAGGGCTAAGAAGCCTTTCTGTTGTTGAAGCAAAAAGATGCTACGAAAAAAAGGTGACACCTACTTAATGTGGTACAGAACCACCTTTTATCTCATTTTGCTTATACTTATCTTATATGAATCACCTATCTTTTCGATGATTTTGACCTTTATCTTATTTTTATTGTCCGTAAACTCATTTTTGCCGGTAAGGTCAAAGGCTGCGCCATTGAGAAATGGTTTGGAAGGGTCTGCATCTATTATCCTGACTGGTGATCTGCTGTATCTGCATTCGTCAATATCGTCATCTGCATACATGATAAGGACTCCCTTGCCCGGAAGGTAAGGATCAAAAGTGCCTATTGGCTGCCGGTTTTCTATCAGATAGAATGTTGATTTCGAAAGCGGTATTTTTATTACGAGTGTTTCAGACAATCCATCTTCCAGTGGACCGAGCAGTATCTCGCTCGAATCTGTTTTCTTTAGATCAACTATGCGAATCTTTTCGTATGGAATCCAGCCGAGCCTCAATTTCGTCCATGATGATATGCCTGGTGGCGGTATATCCCTTCTGATGAAATGGCAGGACATAGGATCCCAGAAACCCATATTTATCAGTGCATTTGCGAAACCGGTGCTATGTGTGGGGTATTTCACCTGCAGGTCATGGTCATAAAGACATGGCAAAAGTCTTTTCCCCTCGCTCACCCCTCCCCATACATGGGCTATGTCATGAAAAAGCGTCCCGAGGTGTGCCTGATAGGTGAATATTGCAACCCCGCCCGGTACAACTTGACCACTCTTTGTCTTAAAGACAGTTTCCTGCTTCCATCCGAGCATTCCCGGATATCCACAGAGCCCCACCATACCGTATTGTTGAAATGAAGCACCCAGGAACAGCACGATGTACGAATATTTCGAAAAGTCATTTTTGTTATCCGCTGCATCAATTACATCCTGGATCAGCTTTATGACACGCGATTTGTCAACTCTTAGATTGATAGAGGATATGGAATAGTTTTTGACGGAATCAGGCAGTTTGTACCATCCTGTTATATCAAGGTCGGCGCACACTTTTCCATAAGACATTTCTTTCACATAGAAGTCAAGCATATTGAAGCGTTCCCGAGCGAACTCCTTATTCACTGGAGGGATAATATCCGGAAACTCAACAAGAATAACCAGCCCTTTCTTTTTAAGGCATACGGCTTCATTCTGCTCCTTCGTTTGTGCGGCTGCTGCCGGGGGCAAAAACCACATCATCAAGGCAGCAGCAACACAGGCAATTGCTTTTTTTGCCAGACTTGGTTCCATGTTAACTCCTGTAAAACCTTTCTTTAGTCATATTAATTCTAATCTGAAATTATTGTTAAATGAACAATAATTCCAAGGTATTCCTACCCCTGGTAGATTCGTATTAAGCTATATATCATGTTGCATTAATTCAATATTGTGCTACACTCCTGTCCAAAATAAACTTTAAAGGGGAGCCCTGATCAGGTACAATTTGAAATAGCAAATAACAAAAAACCTGAAAAGAGACGCCCCATGAATAAGTTTAGCAGCATATTCTGTCATATTCTACAGATATTCTCGAAAACGAGTTCCAGAACGCTGCGATAGAAACAAAAGCAGAGAAAAAATTAAAAGGATTTACCTCCTGGGAACAATTCTCAGCAAGGTCAATCCTGATAACCCAGGATCATTTCCTTTGCCTCTGCTGTCAGAACAGGCGCAACCCATTCGATGATCTTCTCTACCGGCACATCATCAAAACTATCCCGAAAGAGCACATACTCTATATGCAGGCGCCCGTCCCTTGTATGTGAATTAAACAGGGCATCCTTCTTGCCGTCAAATTCGACAGGAATTATAAAATCTTTACAGGTTTCAATATCGAATGATGCGTTTGCTTTTACCCATCTTGCGTCAAGATATAGCTCGGCAAATCCGTGATCTGGCAGTTCGTTTCCTATAAGGATATTTGAAAGCTTTTCAGGGAGAAGATGATTCTTGAGAACAGCGAACCTTAAGCGGGAAGGAATTCCAACGGCACGGGAAAGGGCAGCAAGAAGGACGGCTTTCTGAATGCAGAAACCTGTTTTTCTTTCAAGGGTATTGCTCGCTTTAAAATGTTCAGGCAGGAAACGCGGCATGAATGGGTTGTATTTGATCTGGTCGCGGACGAAGTAAAAAAGCGCAACAGCCTTTTCTGTATCAGCTCCAAGATGGTTTGCGACCTCTTCCGATTTTTGCATTATCGAAGGATGATCTGAATCGATTATGCTTGTAGGGTGCAAATACCGACTTATATGTTTTTCCTTATTCATTTTACCCCTTCAAGTCAACTACTACCGGCTAAAGCCGGTAGCTTGGATTTCGGCTGTAAGCCGACTAAAGCTCACCATCAACCTTGAAGTCGCCATCGGGAGGTTCTAAGGCTTGCTGTTCTATGTATTTCATAATTACTTCATCGGTTACATTGCCGGAGCTTGCCACAAAGTATCCTCTTGCCCACATGTGTCTGCCCCAGAATGTTTTACTGAGGGTTTTAAATTCCATAAGCAGTTTTCTGGATGTCTCGCCCTTGAGAAGTTTTACGATTTGGCTTACAGATATGTGGGGAGGGACTGAAAGGAAGCGATGGACATGATCCTTGGAAATATGCCCTTTTATGATCTCAACATCATTTGCCCTGCAGATTTCCCTTATCAAATCCCTCAACCTCTCCGCAATGTCAGTTCTAAGGATTTGCTTTCGGTATTTCGTAATCCATACTATATGATACTTTATATCGTATATGGTATGGCTTGACTTCCTGTAATTCTCCATACCGAAAGCATACTAAAGTCTTCGCCTAAAGGCGAGAGTTTTTCTCTCATTCTCCGAGGGAGACAATAATAGTAAATACCTTCACGTTCAAGCCAGCGGGATATGAAATTCAGATGGCTTTCTCCATATTGGCATACATATTCAAGCGGTTCAAAAAATCCCTGTATCCTGAATTCAAAGTCTTCGCTTGTAAACATGCCATCTGTAAGGATTTCCGAAACCAACTCCAGAACGGTTTTATCGAGAAAAATCTGGTTGTATTGAGTTATCGAAAGACGCCACAATTTAGGAACAAGAAGCGCGCGATAAAACGTATATTCATTTACTCTGTTTAACTGTTCAAAATGGACTGTTATACCGTTGTAGGCTGCATCGCCCCCCTTTTCCCTGTGAAAAATAAGTTTTGCTGTTTTATTTATCATGTTTTTTAAATCTATTTCATGATTGCTTGACACAAGAAGGACGGAGAATTCATACGGTTTTGATATCTCCTCGGTACCTGAAAACTTTACAACACCGAAAGTGTCTTCAGGTAAACCGTTTATCTGAAAAGAAAATTTTTTTGAAGTTAGATATTCCATTCTATCACCTATATAAATATTTGTAGAAACTCAGAAAACAATAGCATAAAATCTAAAGAATTTTTTTTAAAAAAAGTGTAAATGTCATCTCACTTAATTTCCAAGTTCCAAAATGTGAGCTTCTGTATCGTTCTCCGATGTATACGGTGCAAAAAGAATCTTATCTGGAACACCGTCAACACGAATATAATACGACGTTTTATCGTCAAGAAGATTCTGAACCGCCCATGCCGTAAATTCCTCATCGCCAAGTTTTATCTGAAGTCCTTTCATTGGATACTCGAGAATAGCCCGTTCCGGGATACCATCCGCAGGCCCGACACCGTGAAAGGTAATCTCAGCCGCTGTAACCCCAAACATCACACCTTGCCATTTAATCCCCTGAGAAGGTCCAACTTCAAACCAGTGCCCTATACCCACCACAGGGTGTATCGTCAATCGGTATCCAGTCTCTATCTTGGGGATAGGCATGTTTGCAAGGGCAACAACCTTAGCACCTATTGTCGGCGATGCAAGAGGCATTATATCAGCACCTTTGAGCAGCGTCGGCAGGTTGTTTACCGTTATGTCCTTTTCAACCGCAAGGACAAGTATATGAAAACCACTTCCTTTGGCGTGCTGAACAATCATAGTGAGTAAAGAAAGGCCTTTTTTTATGGTGTCTTTCTCAAGGCTCGCCTTATCGGCAATAATAATCCACATGGCAACATCCTTCTGGATTATGGATTCGGCCACATTGCTCCAGGCCATATTTTTTAAGTCATCCATCCAGAAATGCCCATCCATACGCATTCCATAAGGTTTCAGAAGGGTCATGAGGCGCTGCACCTTTTCTTGATCTTTTGGGATTGATGTAATCCATATCTTTTTCGTCATATAAGACTCCTTAACATGTAATTAGCTATATCTTCTACCATAAAAATGTAAATTCGACCTTTCTTGCAACGGGCAGGATATCCTCTGACACAGTAAACTCTATTCTGACCGGCACAAGACCATTTTCACCAGGTTCTCCCTCGGTCACATCGATGTCGCGAGGCAGTTCATTGCCAGCATCCTTGAAAAGCCTCTCCAACGCATGTCTCACATAATCCGATGCGGTTGGGCTATCATCGGTATGTTCAGGTGTACGTTCACGTATTCGGACAAGATAACCTATAATCCTGGAAAATAAGAGCTGGAACGGAAGCGATTCGCCTGATGTAACAGCGCCTCTCGGAAAAAAGGCAGTATCCTGCCTTGATACACCGCATAGGGCGGTGATTCCAATCTCTGCAAACTGCCGTATCCGGTCGTCTGAAAACAGCGTCTCTGTGGAATATGCACTGCCGCCTGGTTCACAAAAGGTAGCAAGGTCGGAAAGCCGGATAGTCATGTAATCTGTAAAACGTGACGGCCAGCCGAATTTTTCGATACTTTGAGCGACAAGCGCTGCAAGCGCCCACACAGGACTTACCCAAAGGGGGTCTGTTTCTTCGAAAAACACCTTTTTTGCTCCTAAATCCTTACCGTAGGACGGACGAACAAGAAAGCGGCCAGCAAGGACTGCAAGCCAGTTACCATCAGGAGATTCCCTCAATTTACGCCATTTTGCAAAAACAGCACCGTCGATGTGCGTCTTCAGGTAAGGCAGTTTATGCAATCCGTCCCATTTGGGAATACCGAGAAAACCGGGTGTAATCCATACTGCCGTCGGCACAAGCATCCTCGATGCAAATGAAGCTACCCTCTCAAGCAGTTCCTGTGACCTGGGTGTCTGATCGAACGGGACATCCACAATAATCAGCCCCGGTAACTTACCGTCAAGTTTTTCAGAAAGGACATCAATAGCAGAGCTTAATGTATCATAAGAAACCGGAATAATCCTCATCTCAACCTTTTTTTCACGGCGTTTCTGCCCCTTTTTGAAAAAGACCTCAAGACCCCTCCACGCAGACTCAAAGATGCACCAATGATTATCACTGAACACATGACCCATTATCGTCCTAATACGCCCGTCTATTTCATTGAGCCATAAATCCGCCGCCTTTTTTGCACCCGATGCGGAACCACCGCCAGGCATCGCAACCATAGAGAGTATTTCGTCTATTGCGCTGCCACCAGAAAACTTCTTCTTCTGCGTCTCGGGCAAAGCAAGGTCAAGATGCAGATCAGGCCAGTTTTTCCTCACCAAAGAGGCTGTTTCCTCAGGTGAGGCACCGCCGACATCGGATGCCTTTATAAACTCCTTAGCATCAAAAAGGTTTTTCAGATATGGGACACAGCCTATAATTCCATCGGGCGTTAAATCCTTCATGCGTTTGGGCACAACGGTTATACCACCTTCAGGGCAAATAGCCTGAGGCAGCGATATCCATAGCTTGGGCGATAGGGATGCGATTACACTGTCAATGGTATCAACGTTTATATCATATATTTCAATCTTCGAAGACCCTTCGGTGGGAACAAACGGCGCCAGGGCAAGTATAGTATATGACAATTCGTTTGTATTCATTTGGCACTCTCCTTTTCAACCAAGTGCAAGCACCGTAACCTGGCTTGGGGCTATACATATGCCGGGTGCATTCGAAACCATGCCCGCAGAATTTTGACCTGTAATGCTTGTAAGACGCTGTGCAGGGGCACCATCAACAATGATTGTTGTGCATCCGACCAGATAAAGCGTCATACCATCAATCAGATGCGACACGACACCGCCGACTGTCCCGGCTTCATCACCATTGCTTACATACCCCTTTGACAAAAGGTTGATAACGGGCATACAGTCTATCAGAACGGTGTTTGCAACAGGCGCAGAGGCTGATGTCATTGAAATATTAGGATACGGTGTAGGCACAGGGGCTACAGCCGGGGTCAGACAGACATCAGGAAAACCAAGATTCATTCCTGTACCCATTGTCAGCATAAACATAATCTCCTCCTTTCAACTAAGATGGATCTGACCGGCATTAATTGTCACGTTTTCTTCCGCCATATGGACAGCATTCTTTGCGTGCACCGTGAATGTCTCCTCTGCTAAGTGCCGAGCAGTTCGGCTCTGCACCTCTTCGTGTCTTGTAACAAAACGGAAGGTGTTTTCAAATTTTTCAGTAATCCGCCTGCAGGTAGTTTCCATATATGCGGCAATAGCCTTTATGGTCTTTGCCTGCGTTTGAATCAACCTGCTTACGAAAAAAAGTCTCTCAATATTTAAACAGCCCTTGCCTGCACTGATAGAAAAATCGGGCGCTGCAAGATCAACTCTTTCCCTTGAGGCCAACGATAGATCGCGATCCGCAGTAAGTGTAAGGCCACCGTTGCCTACATGCAGGTTTACCTGTCCTTCAAAGACAATATCAATATCAGACCCCTCACCCTGCCTTCTTTCAAGAACTGAGAGGATGTAGGCATTTTTCTCATTCCCTGCATATACAAGAACCCGGTCTCCTGTTTTCGGTTTGAGAAAACAGCTTACAGCCTGACGGGCAGGCATCGCTTCGCCTTTTATTCGAACGATAAAGACTTCTCCGTTTTCAAGCGCAACCACTCCCTCATTAAAAAGACCTTCCATTCTTTGTATGTTTTTTGCTGTCTCGTTCATATAGCACCTTCCTTTCTATTGGCTATATAGCCGGTTCAAAGATCTCAGCCTGCGCCATCTCCATATCCGTGCCTTTCGCATGGTCCAAGACCGAATCTTTCCATATCGTATGCTCCTGAACAACCATATGCAGCCTTGCGCCTGTAAAATCAGCACCTGTACAATAAGCACCTGACAGATCCGCATGGAAAAAATCACAAAAACGACATTCTGCATTTTTAAAAATCGTTCTAATGCACTTTGCCCTTCCAAAAACACTGTTGGTCATATGGGCATCGGTAAAATCCGCATGAGACAAATCCGCATAGCCAAATGAGCTTTTAGAAATATCTGCCTTAATAAAACTTGCCCCCTTCATATCAGCTTCAATAAAATTCGTATGAAGACCCCTTGCATTGTTGAATAACGCTTTTGTTAAATCTGCGCCAGAAAAATTGGAAAACGACACGTCGGCACCGGTAAAATCTGCAGATTTGAGATTTGCCCTGTCAGCATTAACATTGGAAAACCTCATTCCGCGAAAATCCTGTCCTTCAAGATTGCACAAACGGAACATGACCTTATGGAAACGAGCATCCTTAAATTTTACTGCCGTCATATCGACACCGTTGAATGAGACCTTAGTAAACGTAGCCCTTGAAATCTCTGTACCGGCAAGGTCAGCCTCATCGAGAAAAACCTTTTCAAATACCGTTTCTGTGAAATTCACACCGTTAAGTTTCGCCTTTTGAAGAAAAAGCCAGCTAAACACCGCACCTGTGCAGTCAGCATTTCTCAAATCTGCCCCCTGAAGAAGCGACATATGAAATTTAGTCTTTCTCAGGCTCGCATTCTGAAAGTTCAATCCCTGAAGGTCAAGTTTTATCATCTCCGTTTCATCCAATACAGCTTCTGAAAAATCACAATCCGCAAAGCGCGTATTGGTAAGGTTTGCACGACTTAAATCAGCCTTTCTGAAAACGACATTCTCGAACATGCCTCCCTGAAGATCTGCACCCGATAGGTCTATCCCCGTTAGGTCAACATCTTCTATCATTGCCTTTCTTATTATCTTCTCGGTCACCTCTTCACGACTCATCATTTCAACAAATCCACCCTTTTCTCGAGAAAGGTTCTTTTCAGATTTACCTTTTCAAGATTCGTATTCCCCATAATTGCCTTGTAAAAATCGACCCCGAAAAGACTGGCGCCTCTGAAATCGGTATTTACCAGCCTGGCCTTTCTGAGAGAACCCTGAAAAAGGTTGACACCCCTCATATCGGCGGCTTCAAGATCCGATTTGGTAAATCTCACGTGTTTTGCCGACGATGCGGCGAATTTAGCCCCTCTGAGGTCACACGATTCTATCATTGAAAAATCAAGCGTACTCCGCTGCATATCGGCATATGAAAAATCCGATTCCCTGAGACAACCTCGGATCATCTTCATCTGCCGGAAATTGGCACCAGAAAAAACCGAACCTCCAGCGATTCTGCCCTTTTTCAGCTCAGCACCGATAAACTTGACATCTTTACCCTTGCAACTAAAGATCATTGTGCTGTCGAGAATTGCAGCAGAAAAATCGGCATTATCAAGGATAGTTTTTTGAAAAAGGCACTTTACAAAACGTGCACCTGTAAAAACGGCATGGTATGCATCGGATTCGTCAAAAACCGTCATATCTGCATATATATCCGTCAATAAAGTCTTATCCATTTTAGATTTCTGAACAATGGACATTTTGAAAGTCGCCCTGCTCAGATCGGTTTCTGTCAGGTCAACTTCCTGAAGCACGGTAGAGCCTATACGCACATCCGTCATCCTTGCCTTTTTAAATACGGCCCTTGGAAAAAGCGCCTTCTCAACAAGTGCGCCGACAAGTGACGCTCCGCTAAAATTGGCTTCTGTTGCAATTGTTTGGACAAAAACGGCTCCATCGAGGTTTGTGCCGGAAAAGTTTGTCTTCTGACATTGGGCATCACTTAGATCCACACCGTGCAAATCAAGACCGGAAAGGCCTGTACCGTTTAGAATAGCACCTGCCAGGCTTTTCTCCTTTTTATATCTTTCTATAACCTCTTCACGACTCAGTTTTTTAACCTTATCCGGATCAATCCCCGCTTCCTTCAACTGCTGCCTTACTTCATCAGGCAACTCACCCGCCTTTGCCTTTTCGATCCTGTCTTTTGCATCCTCAAGTTTTTTCATACCTTCAGCATACATGTTTTCCGCCGTCTTACTCAATCTATCTGCCCGCTCGGCCATTTCGTTCATCTTCTGTTCATATTCACGGGTAAGAACCCCCTGGGCTTTAAGACGTTCCTTTACCCGATTAATCTCCTCAACTGTGTCCTGGCCGACTTGGGAAACGGTTTTTTTTGAAAGTTCCTCTTCGAATAAGGCGACCTCAGCAGGGTCTTTCCCCGCCTTTATTAATTCATCCCTTGCTTTTGCCTTCATGTCCTTTTCATAAGCCATGATTTCGTCTACCTGCGGTTTGAGAAAAGCCTTAATATCGCCAGCAAACTGATCTACCATAGCTGCCGCATCAAAGGCGGGAACAACAAGGGTGCCTACAGGGGATTTCCCATGGGCATCGCCTGAACCAGATGTGATAAACTCCATGCTGTGCCGCACTGCAAAATCTTCTGGGAGATTTTTCATAATAAAATGTCTTATATCCGTTCCGTTTTCTCTTGCCTCAAAAACCGTATTTCCTTTCGGCAAAGTCACTTTCTTAGCTTTCGGATACGCCCTCTGCCATGCAGACAAATCTTCTTTTGACGACAATTCAGGCAGGATAATAACAAATGCCGATGCAGCTTTGATTGCTTCAATGCCCTCTTTTCCGGGTTCGTCATCGGGGCTTTCAAGGACGATAACAGAACAGGCATCCCCTATCTCCTGTTCCACATAAAGCGCCTTGAGCCTGCTTATGGTTCCTACAACAGGCGTCCCGTCTCTGTCCCCTGCAGGGAGGAATAACGGGCATTTCTCCGAACCTTTCACAAAGACCTCTTTACTGGCCTTTGAAAAATCCTCATGCCGGACACATATGCCAGTGAGTGTTGCATCATTGAAAAAAGGAAGAACAAGTCCTGCAGGTATGAGCACAACATGTTCCTCACCAAAGGCAAAAGCATCTTTTCCGATACCCCATAACTCGGCATTTTCAGAATAGTTTTCACGGTTGATCCCCATCCATGCACGTTCAATGGTTCGGCTGTTGAATCCCATTCCGTAAAGCCTCTTGAGGGTGTCTGTATCCCTTTTTAGGTCCTTACACCATTTCACAACAAGCGGGAAACCTCTGTCGTGCCAAGGATTAATCTTTTCGGGAGCTATGAGCATATCAGGGTCGATACCTGCCTTATTAATCTCTTCCGGAGGTATATTTTTCCTTATAATCCCCGATAGTTCCTTTTTCAATTCTTCGCCCTGCCGTTCAGCCTCGGCTGCCTCTTTCATTGTACTATCTATATGGGAGCTTGTTTCTGAAAGCCTTCTCTTTATGACATCAAACCCCTTCATGTCGATGGGCATACCAGGTCCGAATCGGGCCTCCATATCAAGAATCATCCTCTCTATTTCTCCTATAAGAGCCATACTGCCGCTAATCACACTCTTTGTCTTATCGGCAGTTTCCGAAGGTGTGTGCAGCATTACAGGCGCCTTGCCCATGACCTTCCTTTTTGCCTCTTCTATGTCCTTGGGCAGATTTTTAACCCTTTTAAGGGCATCTTCAACCTTCTTCTTTACATCATCAATGCCGGTTTCGGCCGCCGCTGGCACGGTACGGTCAAGCTTTTTTTCTGTTCTTCAAGGTATTTCTCGATCGGCTTCTGCGGTTCATCCGTCCTCTCCGAAGCAAGAAAAACATTCGATATATCGGCAAATTCCTCATCGAGAATCTCCGTGGAACCTCTGAAGACAAGCACCCCTCTCAAAACGGACGGGAAAAGCCAGACCGTATCAATCCTTGTCGTAACCTCCTGAAATATCTCCTCCGCCTGTTTTTCCTTTTTGAGGGATGTCTTTTTTGTGACAAAACAGCGCATCCTAAGCCTGGGCAAAAAAGAATTGACTACAGGCATATCCGGGTGCATATGTACTATCTCAATAGGTTCCCCACCAGAAAAAAAACCGCGAATGCACTGGTCCTCTGGAGCAACATTGAAAAATTCATAATCCATGTCGGCAGGAAAACAGGGCCAGCGTTCATTGAGCCACTTCTGATCATAGGAACCCTGTTTTTTTGCACGCTGTGGCCACATCATGTCTATGGGACCGAACCCGGCTGGCTCAGGACGGTCGGAAGACAAGCCGATAAGCTGCCTCGGATATTCGATGTTCAGCAAGGGCACAGCCTGGCTGCCGTCTTTAAGTAAAACCGTTGAAATCCCTTTTCCTGAAGGGTTCTTTGCGTAACCTCCCCCGCCGAAGGCATTTTCCCAGGATATGAACATCTCACGGAAAGGGATAGGTTCACTTATTGTATTCAACCCCGCAGCGTTTCTTATCCAATACCGGTCACCAAAAAAAGCAAGCTCCTTATAGAGGTCACCCGCCTTAAGCAAGACACTCATCGCCCGTACGGGCTTTCCATCAGGCGCTAAGCAGCTTCCTTTTACGATAACCTCCCCCCGTGGCTTGGACATTCCCTGATCGAGAATACCCCCATCGCCCAAGAGGGCGGGGATCGTCGCCCAGAGCTCCTGCTCCTTTAGAGGCGCATCGGGGTTTATCAAATCAAAAAAGATAAAAACCGTAACCACTGCATAGAGTTTATCCTGAATACCAACAGGCCTCAGCATGAGTGATTGCGTATCATCCTTTAATATCTTCATATACTAATACCTATACTAATGTCATATTGCCGACAATTGTATTATTTTGACTTGTTATATGAATACTATTTGCAACAACTTCGTTTGCATCTCCCGATACGGTCGTTACACGTCCATTTATCAAATTTTCATCTGCGCTTACCGTGGTCACATTCCCGCTTATAATATTCACTTTTCCCGATATTTTCGTTACTGTACCTGAAACTTCATTGACCGTATTCCCTATTACCGTTTCGTTGCCGTCAACTTTGTTTGTATTGCCTGCAACATATGTTTCATCTCCTATGATATTGGCAACATCACCCATTACCTTTGTGTAGTCACCTCTTATATGGGTCGCTTTCCCATCGACCCGAGTATCGTTTCCATGTATCTTTACCAGTCCTTCTGTTACACGCACCCTGTTCCCTCTAATTTGTACCGCCTGATCGCCTATATCAATTACCTGGCCCCTTAATTGCCTGTGCAAAGGGGTAAAACATATACTTCCCCCTGCACGAATGTCGAATGACATAACGGCTTGAAATCTTGAAGGTGCACCCAAAACGGTGAATATCTCCGAGATACCGTATGTCTCCGTTGACTCTCCCACTACAAGCTCATTCTTCAATCCCACCTTTATATCAAGCGCCCCCTTCGTCTTTATTGCCACACCATCCGTATCGGCAATCTCATAGTAGTCCGGGGGTTCTTTCTTGTCGTTTTTATCCGGGTCGTTGGGCGTGCCTATACGGATAAAGGAATCGGCCTTGGGACTCTGGAAGAGCATACGTTCGCTGCCTGATTGATCCTCTATGGCAATCCTGTTCTGTCCTTTGGTTTGTATCACATTCATGGTCTGGTTGGATGCATTGACAGGGCTCGGCGTTGCAACATTGGGCACTGCTGCCGCTATGACAGGTCTGTCCGGGTCTCCGTCTATAAAGGCAAGAAGCACCTCTGTGTCTTTATGAAGGGGGAAGTGGATTCCGTGGTTTGAACCTGCATAGGGCTGGGCCATGCGCACCCAGGCAGAACCCTTTCCAGGTTCATGATTAGATAGGTCAAAGGGAAGGGATATCTTATAACGACCCTGATCGTCAAGTTCGGCATATCGGCCGCTTTCGGTACTGTCTATGCGGGCTACAATGGAACCTGATATCCTGGGTTTTTTTATCCTTGCCTCAGGACGGAACTGTATGTGTGATGGTATGGCTGTAAAGGAGTTGCGGTAATAAGGCTTAAAGTCTTGTTCTGAAGGTTCAATGCCTGTACCGGATATGATATAGCCTGTCTGATTGCCTTCGTGTTCGGTTTCTGTTACAAGGTATTTTTCATTGAAGTCCTGACGGTAATGACCGGCAAGACTGAAGGTAAAACCGGGCATCATATACGGAACGGAGCTTTCACCGAAGAAACATGCCTTGCGACAGAGCATACTCTCCGCCTTGATCCTTGCAAGACGCTTTCCTTCTTCGGGGCTTGTAAAGTTGACATTATAGGAATAGACCGTACCCTGTCCTTTTGGGTCTACATCGGCATTACCGGTTATATCAAGAGATGGTCTCTGGTAGTTGTAGTCCTTGAGGAGAATTTTTTCGGGCATACGGATATGGCGGCATGTAAAGGATTTTATTGTCTCACCTTTATGCAGTGTATCAAGACCTGAAGGAGGTTCATATGATAGGGTTTTACCCTGGGGGAAGTCCTGATGCGTTGTGGATATGTCGGTAAAGACCACCCTTTCCCCTTTGGGCATCTGTTCAAAGTAGTAATAAATACCCTCTTTCTCACACCAGCGGGATATGAAATTGAGATGGCTTTCTCCATATTGGCATACATACTCAATAGGGTCATAGGTATTCATGAGGCGGAGTTCAAAGCCTGTAGAGGAGAATCCGCCGTCTTTTAATACATCAGAGATGATATCAGGTACAGACTTGTTGAGAATGACCTGAAGGTGCTCTGTAATGGAAAGCCACCAGAGTTTAGGGACAAGGTGGGCACGGTAAAAGGTATAGTCATCTACACGTTGTAGTTGTTCGAAGGATGCAAGCATACCGTTATAGACCACATCGTCTCTTTCCTCCCTGTGGATGATGAATCGCACTTTCTGCTGCATGATTGCTTCAAGGTCTATTGAGGGGTTTTCTGATACAAGGTTGATGTCGAATTCATAGGGTTTTGATATGCCTTCTGTACCGTGGAAGGATACAACCCCAAAGGTATCAGTGGGGAGGGGATCGGATATGAAGGAGAAGAGCGATAGACCCTTATACATCTATTTCTCCTTGAATTTCATGCGTTTTAAGCTTTCATCCAAAACTAATTGCACATGATTTAAAAAAGTATAGTGGGAAATTCATATGCATGTCAACGCCAAACCTGTAAAAACCTCAGTAATGACAGATAAATCATGTTTTTTATCCGAGCACTAAAACCGTTACCTGACTGGGCACAAGCGTGGCCCCGGGACAATTCATACTCAGTCCGTTATGTCCCGTCATGCTTGTTAACCTCTGGGCAGGTGCGCCTTCTTTGAATACAGTGAAGCTTCCGAGTATAAATTCTGTAGGTCCCATGACCATACCTGATGCAACACCAAGATTTACGCCTGCATTATCACCCTGGCTTGTCGTTATCATGGACATCTGATTGAGTGAAGGCATTCCGTCTGTCAGAACTGTAAGTGCCGTTGTTGCCGGATTTGCCACAGAGCCTGTAGAAATATTAGGATATGGAATAGGTATGGGACCTACAGGTGTCGGTGTAAGGCAAACATCAGGTAATCCCATATTCATCCCTCCGCCCGATGTTAATTGAAACATACGCACCTCCTTTATATTAAATCATCCAAGATGTATCTGCTCTGCATCTATTTTAACATGGCCTTCGGCGGTATGCACGGTGTTTTGCGTTTGCATGGTAAGGGTTCCGTCAACAAGCATACGGGTTGATGCAGACTGTATCTCTTCATGTTCTTCAATATAGCGGTACGACGACACAAACCTCGCTACAGCCCTTCTGAAGAGCGAGTCAACGGCATCGGCAATAACCTTGACCTTCTCTATCTGACCACTGAAAATCCTTCCGAAAAAGGAAAAACTCTCTATTTTCGCCTCTGCCTTCAGGGCATTTATTTCAAGGTCTTCCGATGTCATTGACAATCTTTCAGGGGTCACAAATGCAATACCGTCCTGTGCCAGAACCCGCAACCCGCCGTTTCTAACCTCAAGATTTACCTGACCGTCAACAGAAAGGGTTGTGGGCATAATTTTATGATCCGGTCTTTCAAGGATTGACAATATATAGCAAAAACCTTCGTTATCAATGGAGACAAGCACAATATCGCCTTTTTCAGGTTTTACAAGACAACTTGTCGCAACCCTCGCATTATATTTTGTATTATTCGATGCAACTACATAACGTCCCTCCTGTTCATCCATCAGTAGGCAGTATTCCAGGACAGGCTGGATCATTTCAATTCTTTCCGCAGTATTCTTCATTTTTTATCTCCTTCCATCAAACGTTACATATCTTCAGCTTCGGCAAGGTCAGGGTCGGTTCCCAGGGCTGTTTCCCTATCTGCATTTTTCCAGACAGTACGGTCATCTATAACACGATGGAGCTTTGCCCGATACAACCTTGCCGATGAAAAATCAGCCGCTGTAAGATCCGAATGGGAAAAATCCGCATAATGCAGATTGACACCTATAAATTTTGTCCCGGAGCATGTCGCCCTCTGGAATAGAGACTGTTCAAGATTCGCTCCGGACAAATCCGCCCCCGTGAGGTCACATCCTTCAAAACACGACTGAAACAGATCCACATTTCTAAGGCTGGCGCTCTGCAATAGGGCATCCATAAATATTGTCCTACGTGCCTTTGCCCCGTCAAAACGGACTTTACTCATATCGGCATTCATAAAGTTTGTCTGAGTTATGTCTGCTCCGGTAAAATCAGACCCCTTAAAGTCCGCACCGCCTGCCTGGGACATAGTGAACGATACCCCTCTGAAATCCTGATTCGTAAGGCTACAGTCCCTCAGATATGTTTTAAATATAATTGCACCTTTCAACACCGAACCTGTCAGATCAGCCTTATAAAATATTGCCCGTGACAAATCAGCCCCGGTGAGGTTCGCCCCGGTGATGGATGACTCCGACAGCATAGCCCTTAAGAGCTTTGCCCCTGTCATATTTGCATTATCGAGTTTTGCATTATTCATAACCGCCTGTGTAAAGTCGGCACCTGACAAATCCGCTCCCGTGAGGTCCGCACCGGACAGCACAGCCTTGTGGAGAAACGAATTTCTTAAGATGGCACCGCGAAGGTCTATCCTCATCCATGTCACCTTTGTCAAATCAACCCCTTCAATCCGTGCACCCTTGAAATCACATCCCTTGAATCCGGTACGCCTGATGTTCGCATTCGTAAATACGGTACCGTGAAATATGCACTTTTCGAAACGGGCACCCGAGAGATCACAACCGGACAGGTCAAGACCCGATAGATCTTCCTTTTCTATCGTATCATCACGCTTTATTGCCGCCATGAGTTCCTCTTTTGTCATTTGTCTATCCTCTGTCTCTTTTTTCAGGAAGCAGATCTGTCCTTCTAAATAACTTCGTCATTTTCAGATTTGTTCCTTCAAACCTTGTATCCCCTACACCGGTTCGGTAAAATTCCACTCCATAGAGATTTGCATTGTTGAGATTTGTACGGACAAGCTTCGATTTTCTTAGTGAACCTTGAAAGAGGTTTATTTTTTCCATATTTACGTTGCTTAAGTCCGTTTTCGTAATACGGGTTTCTTTTGCAGACATCCCCGAAAGGTTTGATCCGGCAAGATTACATTCTTGGATAAGCCCTCTTGTCATCACGGTTCCACGGAAATCACTTCCAGACAAATCGGATTTTATCCAACAGGCCTTATCTGCCTTTACATTTGTAAAAATGCTGTCTGGCATTGCTGAACCGTTAAAAATACGGGAGTTGTACATATCCGCACCAGCGAAGTTGACCTTTCTACCCTTGGTTTCGATAAAATGGACCGAACGCACAGAAGCATTTGAAAGGTTTGTCCCTTCAATGATTGCCTTTAAAAACATAGCTTTCGTAAGGTTTGCGCCCGAAAAATCCGCATACGTCATATCAGCGGAAAAGAAATACGCCTGTTCGGCTTTTGCATCTGAAAGGTTTGCCTTTTTTAAAACAGCTTTTTCAAAAAGCACCTTTTCCAGAATAGCACCGGAAAGAATAGCACCGGAAAAGTCGGCTTCGTTCATCAGCGCCTTTGCAAGGTCACTTTCTGTAAGATTTGCTTCGATAAACTTTGCGTTTCTAAAAAGCCCTTTCTGCAATTTTGCATTTTTTATGGATGCATGCGAAAAATCTGCCTCGTTTGCTATAGTTAGTGTAAGGTCAGCACCGTCAAGAATGCAGTTGCTAAAATTGGCCTTTTTCAGAATAGTCCTTGCCAGATTGGCACCGCTTAAATCGAGACCAGAAAGATCAAGACCCGAAAGATTCTTTCCCGTGAAACTCAAGCCTCTACCGTAGCGTTCAATAACCTGTTCACGTGTCAATCGACCGAATGACGAAGAGTCTTCAGGGTCTATACCTGCATCCACGAGAAGCTTTTTCGTCCAGTCAGGCAGACCTGCGGAAACCTTCTTTTCAGCAGTAGCAAGCATGGCACTTCCTTCCTCGTACCGCGCCGCAGCCTTTGAAAGAAGGTCACTGCTGGTTTTTTCTGCTTCGGCAATCTTTCTCTCCATATCCGTCGTAAGAAGACCCCTCTTCCGGAGATGCTGTCTGATTTTTGAAAATTCATCGGCATATTGATTTTTCATTGCGGCAAAAGGATTTTCGTCTCCTCTTACAGATGTTTTTGTTGATTCAAGGAGCTTATCGGCGTTCAACCCTTTTGATTTAAGGGTTTTTCGGGCAGCTTCCATCATCTCCTTCTTCTTCTTTTCCATCAGATCAAATTCAGGCTTCATCTCGGCCATCATAGCATCCCTTGTTTTCTTTATAATGGCTGATACATCAAAAGTGGGAATAAGGGCAGCCAATGCGCCGGGATTATTTATGTCCACTTCTTTCGGTTTTGTTTCAAAATCAGGGGCAACATCGGGATGCAGGGCATCTGCAACCCATTTCCAGAGGTCAACCCCCGCCTTTTTTGCCTCGAATAGATTTGTACCGGTCGGTAGGGTTATGGGCTCTGCCTGAGGATAGAGCGCCTTCCATATATCGATATCGCTATCCGCAGGCTCTTTCGAGTCGGGATACTGGAGAACAAGAAACTGAGGTGCTTTTTTTAAAAAACCGGCCGTTTCCTCGTCCATCGCTACTTCAGGATCCTTCATGGCAATGACTGCACAGAATCCTCCCAGTTCCTGATGCAAAAGGAGAGCCTCAAATTCAAAGGCAACACGGACAAAGGGCCTGCCGGCCTCCGTAGCATGTACCATTGCCATGGGCCCGGAACCTTCAATAATAGTTTCTTTTGCCAGTTTTCTGGCGGTTTTGAAGGAGAGGCGGGGGAAATCCGGAGGCGGGTATATGTCGCGGTAAGAGCCTATCCTGATTCGGTGAAGCTTTGCCTTATCGAATGATGGAATAACAAGGCCTGGGGGCAGGTCGAGCTCTTTTGGGTTCTTTCTGTCATTCTTCTCTTCGGGCAACCCCCAGAGTACCGGGTCATCTGTCTCATGAATTGGATGAGTACCTATCCAGGCTCGTTTTATCGTATAGCGTCTTAATCCCATAGCAACCAGGATATTTAAATACTCCGGACGCGATTCGAGGTCATCTCTGCAGCGTTCGATGAAACGCATTCCCCTTTCATGCCATAAATCTTCGGGGGTTTTTTTGAACACGTCAAAATCCATATCAGGATCAATTCCTTTTTCTTTCAAAAGAGCAGGATCTATTCTGCTCAGTGCCTTCTTGTATGCATTGCCCATTTCCTTTTGGGTAGTCTCAAGATTGGAAGAGGATTCTTCGATCATGGCAGACATACCCTGAAGCTCTGCCCTGCTTTCTGCAAGCATTTGTCTCATCTTCTGAAAACCGCTTGTGTCAATTTTCGTGATATGGCCTAATTTTGCCTTTGTCTCTAGGAGTTTTGTCTCCCCGGCATCGAGAAGAAGGCCTTGCTTATCAATCAAATCGATAGCCATGGCAATCGTTTCAGCATGTGTCCGCACCGGAGAGGGCATCTGTCCTAATCCGGCGGCAAATGAGTCGGCAATCTCCTGCGGTAGGTCTTTAAGACGCTCCGCTGCTTCAGCCAGTTTTTCCCTGGCTTTAGCCTTTGCGGCAACCGCGGATTCAGGGATTTTTCTGTCGAGCCTTTTTTCGAATTCTTCACGAAACTGTTCAATGGTCTTAGGCTTTGAAGAAGGCTCTTCTGTAGCGATATAGATATGGGTCACATCGAGGGCTTCATCATCTGCAGTTTCAGCGCTGCCTCGGTATATCACTACCCCTCGCTCCGCATGGGGAAATAGCCAAATAGTATCAATATGGGTATGTATCTCCTTGAAGTTTTTGTCTCCTTCAGGTTTGTTCTTATCCGCAAGTTGATTGATAAAAAGGCGGTGTCTTACATTAGGAAGTCGGGAATCGATAGTTTGTTTTGTTTTATGCATATTTGTAACGGTAAATCTTTCATTGCCGTTAAAAAATGCCTCCATCTGCTGGTCTTCGGGGGCAGCATTGAAGTATGTCCAGTCCATATCCTCAGGATAAAACGGCCAGTGTTCCAGGAACCATTTATTGTCGTATGTGCCGAGTTTTTTCGCTCTCTGCGGCCATGAAAAATCAAACGGTGCAAAACCTGCCGGCCAAGGACTGTCCTTTGTCGACCCGATAATGTGTTTTGGATCTTCAATATTAGGCAGGGGATGTATCTCGCCCACATCAGGTATAACAACCTTATTAATCCCTTTACCGACAGGGTTTTTATCAAAACCTGTTCCACCAAAGGCACGCTCAAATATAACAGGCATCTCTGTGAAGGGTTCGGGATCGCTTATTGTTAATCCAATAGCCGATTTTTTCCATTGACGATCTCCGAAAACATAAAGCGCTTTCCTGATGGGACCTAATTGAAAACTTACCTGTGAGGCAGGGACTGGTTTGCCGTCCCTGGCAAAACATCTTCCCCACAAAAGCACTTCACCTTTAGGTTTCGGCATACCCATGTCAAAAATAGTCTCCCCACCCAGTTCTTCCTGGATAAAAGGCCACATCTTCTGTTCGCTTATGGGTTGATCGGGGTTATTGAAGTCAAAAAAGGTCATGATTGTAACGGATAGATAAAACCTATTGTCAAGGCCAAAGTAATTTAAAAGTAACCCCTGATCCAAATCCTTGATAACTTTCATCATATATTCCTTTTATGCGTCACTGATGACGCCGCCTGTCCTGGTTATTGCACCTGCGCTTGTCACCTTTGCGCCTAAGTCTTCAACCTGTGTGCCCACCTCTGAAACATGAGCGGCGACATTCGTAACCCTGTCGCCAAGCATTTCTACATTCGTCGCTACAGATTTCACTTCGTCGGCTGTGGTATCTACCTTGGTTTCCACCGTGTCAACCTTGGTTTTTACCGCTCTAATTTCATCGTTACATGCCCTCAATTCACGATTGACCATTTCCCTGATATCATCGATCATCTTATTCATATTTTTTAATGCCACTGTCTCAGTATGATAAGCCCTCAGGGAAGTATCCACTATATGTTTTTCAGCCCTTAGTATCCTTTCATCCCTGTCGGTAAACTTTCTGTTCAGTTCGGCAGCTTCTTCATGCTTGACCTTAACTTCCCTCTTCGTACCTGTAAAGGCAAGCCATTCCGGCCACACATAGTCGTGTTTAAGTCCCAGCGTAATATCCGTATATGAAAGCATCGAAATAATCGCCCTGCCTCCTATACAAACATCCCCAACTCCACCTATGACCACCTCATTTACATCCCCCATAATGACCTCGTTTTTGAACTGGGCACTAATATCGAGCCAGTTGCTCGTTGCAAGCTGGATGCCTATGCCTTCTTCCATGGGTTTCAATGCCTCCCAGTCCGTAAAAACACCTTTTTTACCGTACTTTTTTTCATCTTGTTCTTCTTTATACCCATCTATGTCCTCTACCAATTCTTCAAGAGTATCCGGATATTCATAAGGCTCCGTTTCCTCAGTGTTGCCAAAATCGCCGAGCTTGAGCCTGCTTCCAGCCGTTGGCGATTGTAAATGTATATGCTGGGCACCTTCCATGTCCTCCATATGGATTTTGTTGCCGCTGCCTGTTCTGATAATATTTGACGTCTGATTTGCAGAAGTAACAGGACTTGGTGTATCCGGATTAGGAACAGTAGCAATAATAATAGGCCTATCTGGATCGCCATTGACAAAGGTTAGCAGCACCTCTGTTCCCTTATGCAGAGGGAAATGCATCCCGTGCTTGCTTCCACTGTAAGGCTGTGCCATTCTGATCCAGGGCGATGCCTTACCGCCGGTTCTCCCTGAAAGGTCAAACGGAATTGTAACCTTGTAACGTCCCATTTCATCAAGTTCGGCGTACTGACCGCTTCCTGCGGCGTCTATCCTGCCGACAATAGTGCCTGACACCCTGGGTTTTTTTGATATTAATTTAGGCCGGTACTGAAAAGCAGCGGGGATGGCAGTAAAGTTATTCCGGTAGTATGCACGTTCCTTATCCTTGCCAACATCTGCACTTATGCCGGCAATAAGGAAACCTGTCTGATCCCCTTCGTGATTGACATCGGTTATAAGATATTTTTGGTTAAAATCATCACGGTAATGCTTAGTAAGTGTGAAGGTAAAGCCTGGTAACATATAAGGCACTGAGCTTTCACCACTATATTTTTCGCCCCGACATATAATGCCCTCAGCCCTGATTTTAGCAAGCCTATTGCCTTCTTCGGTAGACCTGAAATGTTCGTGGTAAAAATAGACAGTTCCCCTGCCTTTTTTATCTACATATGCGCTTCCCGTTATTTCCAAAGAAGGTCGCCGGTAATTGTAGTCTTTGAGAAGCACCTTTTCGGGCAGCACATTTTTACGGCAGTAAAACGTCCTTATCGATTCATCCGTATAAAACGATTCCAAACCTGACGGGGGAGAATATACGACACTGCCGTCTCCTGATAGGTTTTTATGGGCGATTCTCGTATCGGTGAAAATCACCTTTTCATTGTTTTCCGACTGTTCAAAATAGTAATAAATGCCTTCACGCTCAAACCATCGCATAAGAAAGTTCAAATGACTTTCCCCATACTGGCACACATATTCGATGGGCTCATATTTTCCCTGAAGGCGGAATTCATAATCCTCACTTCCAAGCATCACATCTGTAAGCAAGGACTCACCTATTTCCTGGACTGTTTTATCGAGAAAAACCTGGTTGTGGTGATTGATAGAAAGCCACCAGAGTTTGGGCACAAGAAAAACTCGATAAAAGGCATAGTTGTTTATATTGTTCAATTGTTCAAAATTGGCTATGATGCCATTATAAAAGACATCACCCGTCTCTCTGTGTAGTATAAGCCTGGCCTTGGCGTTCATAAGGGTATTAAAATCTATTTTAAGGTTGTCCGATACAAGCAAAATCTCAAATAGATAAATCTTTGAAATACCTTCCGATCCTTTGAAACTTACAACTCCGAAGGTATCAGAAGACAGAGCTTCCGACACAAAAGAAAACCTTCTTGACGTTAAATAATCCATCATAAGCCCCCTGTATTTTAACCCAATGTGAGAACAGTTACCTGGCTGGGACAGACACACATACCCGGCGCATTGGGAAGCATGGCAAGGCTGTTCTGACCGGTAACGCTTGTCAGACGTTGCGCAGGTGCTCCATCCACCATTATTGTAATACATCCTACAATATATTCGGCCTGTCCATCCTCAACATGAGAGACTACCCCGCCCATAACGCCCGTGCAGTCGCCGAAACTAACAAGCCCTACGGACAACTGGTTAATCGATGGCATACAATCGACAAGCACATTATAAGCGGCTGGGGCAGTAGCAGCAGACATATTTATATCAGGATAAGGGATCGGGGTAGGTACAGGACCCACTGGCGTAATACACACATCGGGAAATCCGAGATTCATTCCAGCGCCTTGAGACAGCATAAACATGGTTAACATCCTCCTTAATTATAGTTACCGTTCAAACAACATCTTTTTTAAGCAGCTAACAGAGATTTATCTGCTCAGCATTAATCGATACAAGTTCTTCAGCAGTATGCATAGCGTTCTTAGAATGCATGGTAAGATTGTTTTCAACAACATAGCGAGTTGAACCTGTCTGCACCTCTTCATGTTCTTTTACGAACCTGAAGGCATCAACAAGCTTTTCCGTAAAACGATGGAATATATGCTCCACCTTGCCGGCAACGGTTCTTATGGTACCTATCTCCGTAGAAAGGGCAGCACCTGATACCGTAAACTCGCCGAAGGCCGCTTCACCCTGTCTCGCTGTAATAGACATCCTCTCTGATGCAAGAGAAACCTCTTCGCTTGCAGACAGAGACAAAGTGCCGCCTTCTGCATGAATGTTTACATTGCCTTGAAAATACAAGTCGTTTTCCGGGACACCCTGTGTATGTCTAATAAGCACTGCAATGATATAACAGGTTCCTCCATTATCTATAGATACCAGCACAATATCTTTTTCGCAGGGACGCATAACACAGCTTGCCGCAATCATAGCATCGAAGATACCCGACTGAGTTTTTACAACAGGATTTTTTCTACCCTCTAAAACAGTTCCATACTCAAGATAAGGTTGGTTTGCATCTTCTTTTATCTTCAAAACGTTCTTCATCTGTTTACCTCCCCTGTGTTTTTGCCATAGGCGGAATATAATTTTCCGCCGCAGCCATCTCCTTGTCTGTTGCTTTCACAAACAGTTTGTTCGCCCCATCCCAATTAGTATGATCCTCCATAATACGGTGCATATTTGCCCCATAAAGATTGGCGTGTGAAAAATTTGCATATGTAAGGTCTGCGTGTGAAAAATTTGCATAGAGACATTTTGCATCTGTAAAATCCGCTTCAGCACATTTGGCACCAGTGAAAATACTGTTTAACAGCGTTGCCTTTTTAAAAACAGCCTCTGATGCATCAGATTCACCGAAAAATGCATGGGATAAATCAGCACCTGTAAAATCCGTCTGCCTGAGTTTCGCACCCTTAAACAGTGCATTCTGAGCTTTTACTCCTACAAGTCTTGCACCTGACAGATTTGCCTCCATAAAGGTCGAGTAGGTAAGCTCTGCATCGGTAAAATCAGCACCCGCGAGGTCTGCCTGAGCCGCATTCACCTGGATAAAACGTGCACCCTTGAAGTTTTGACCTGCGAGCTTGCACCCTTGAAACAGTATCTTTGAAAAATGGGCACCCTTAAAATTAACACCGGTTAAGTCTGATCCGTTGAACATTACTTTAAGAAGGTCAGCTCCGCCAAAATCTGCCTGAATAAGTTTTGTATGCTGAAGCAGTGCCTTTTCAAACCTTGTATGGACAAATTTCGCCTTTGTAAGGTCCGCATTCTGCATAAGTGTCCAGCTTACAAACGTCCCTGAGAAATCTGCCTCTTTCATATTGGAATGCGTAAACATAGTCTCATGCATAATCGTCCCCAAAAAAGAGGCGCCTTCAAACTTCATATGCATGAAATTCACCCTTGTCAGGTCTGTGCCGTGAAAACGCACACCGGAGAAATCACAGTTACGAAAGCCGGTCTTTAATATTTTTGCCCCGGAAAGATCCCCTCCGGTAAATATACAGTCCTCAAAACGGCCTCCGGTGAGGTCCGCACCGGAGAGGTCAATACCGGAAAGGTCAATACCTTCCAGTGTCTCATTTGCCGCAATCGCCTGCAGAACTTCTTCCCTTGTCATGCAATCCCCTTGTCACTTTTTAATATTCCAGTACGTCTTGCAAGAATGGATTGCTTGACATTCGCCCCATGCATAATGGTCTCACCGAATACTGCCTTATAGAAATCGACGGCATAGAGGTTTGAACCGCTCAGATCTGTGTTTACAAGCCTTGATTTTCGCAAGGAGCCGCCAAAGAGGTTGATATGGCGCATATCCGCCCCTTCGAGGTCGGACTTGGAAAACCGGCATGTCTTCGCAGAGATGCCGGACATTTTTGCTTCCCTGAGATTGCATTTCTCAATAAGGGCACCGTCAAGTTTTGTTCCTGTAAAATCGCTGTTGCTTAAATCCGTATCACGAAGCGATCCGAGGGTAAGGGTAACGCTTCTCAGATCGGCTCCCCTGAATTGCGAATTATTACTCATCCGGCCTTTATGCATATCCGCCCCGTAAAATATAACACCGTCTCCTGTAACTTCCATAAATGTTGTGGACGGAAAGGCCGTATAAGAAAAATCAGCCTTGTTAAGTATAAGCCTGCGAAGAAGGCAGCGTTCAAGTCTTGCCTCCTTGAATATAATGCCTGTGGCATCGGCATCGGAGAATACGGTCAGGTTTGCCTTGATGTTGTTCAGTCTTGCCTTGACCATAAGGGTATTCATAATCATAGACAATTCCAGTATCGCCCCTGTAAGATCAGCTTCCGTCAGATCGGCTTCCTTAAAAATTGCTTGCTTCATCGATGCTTCAGAAAGGTCTGCCTTTTTCAGTTTCGCCTTTAACAGCATGGTTCTGTCTAGTGTTATACGTCTCATTGAACATCCGTTAAAATCGGCCTCATTTGCCATTACCTGGGAAAAATTCGCTCTATCCAGTATCGCACCGGCAAAGTTTGTTTTTATACATTGTGCCTGACTGAAATCCGCCCCGCTAAGATCAAGCCCGGAAAGGTCAATACCCGACAGAATTGAGAATGCAAGAGTCTCTCCCCTACCATGCATATCTATCACTTCTTCTCTCGTTCTCTTGACCATGCGGTCAGGGTCTATACCGTGTTTTAAAAATTTGGCTTTAGCCTCATCGGGCATCTTCTGGTCTTTTACATCCTCCATTTTTGAAGCTATTATCTTTTTTGCGTCTTCCAGTTTTACCATGCCCCTATCAAACCTGGCCTGACCTTCCTGTGACATCTTTTTTATATCCGAAATCCAATTATCTATCCGTCCTTCAAAATCAGGGGTAAGTTGTCTTTTTTGGCTCAGAAAACCCTTATATTCAATAAGCTTGGCAACCATCATATCACCCGCCTCAATAAATGATACTGGTTTGGTTGCATCAGGTATTTTAAGCACTTCATTGGGATTCAGTCCTGCCTTTTTTATGGAATCTCTGACATTTGCGAACAGGGCATCTTTTATTTTCTGACCTTCCACAGCGATATTTGAGGTCTTTACTCCAAGATAAGTTCTTATATCTCTGCTCGATTTATCGATAATCCCCTTGATATCTATATCTGGTATCGGAACATTAAGTCCTTCCTTTGTGGGCGGCTTGCCCGCCTCTGGTATTTCAGGTGCTATCTTGTGCCTCCTTACAAAATCATCCGGCATCAGGTCCATAATCCACTTGCGGATATCAATGCCGTATTTATGGGCTTCAAATAAAGTTCTACCTTTGGGCAGGGGTCGAAGAATAGCATCTGGGTATGTCTTTTTCCACAATATATATTCCTTTTTAACGATAGATGATTCTTCAGGTAGGACAACAAGAAACATACCCGATGCCTTTATCTGCTCTTCTGTCTTTTTGGAAGGTTTTTCATAAGGACCTGCCAAAGCAACTATAGAACAGGCATCTCCTATCTCCTGCTCGAGAAAAAGCGCCTGAAGTTCATCTGCGACGGCAACAACAGGCGCACCATCTTCGCAGAGGTATAATAGTGGCGTTTTGTCGGAATTTTCAACAATATGCATCTCGACAATAGGGCCTCCTTTTTCCCAGCCGGTGGGCAGGATAAGAATCCTGTTTAAAACCGCCTCGTTAAACCTTGGCATCACAAGACCTGCCGGCACAATGATATCTCCTGCTTCACCGTCTTTATGGGCAATACCCCAGAGGTCTTTTCCTTCCTTAAACTCTTCATGGTTGACACCGAGCCATGCCTTTTTGATCGCCCTCTGCTCTATACCAAGTTTATGAAGCATATCGGTTGTCTCACGGTCTGCCTCAAGATTTCGCCTGCATTGAATAACAAAGGGAAATCCCCTGTCGTGCCATAGATTCACTGTTTTTTTGAACTTTAATAAGGCTTCGGGATTGAACCCAGCCTTATCAAGGATATCGGCAGGGAATACCTCTCTCATCTTGTTGGCACCGGACTTAAGTGCTACTTCAACCTCTTTCTTCGCTGCAGCTACCGCCGTTTCAAGTCTGGCAAGACTCTCATCAATACGTGCAGACTGCTTAAGCAGATTGCCTCTCATCCTGTCGAACATGGAAAGGTCTATCTTCATGAGATGTCCGTACTGTTTTTGGAATCCCCTTGATTGCTCCTCAAGTTTGTCCAGCAGGGCAAGGCTGTCAGCAATGACCTTTTCCCCTGTAGCGGCTGTTTCGTTAGGGGAACGGGGCATGACAGGGGCCTTGCCTGTAGCCATTTTTATGGAATCTTCTATATCTTTCGGGATTTTCTTGATCCGTTTCATCATATCGCCGATCTTTTTTGATGCCTTTTGCAAGGGTTCTGTATTTACAGGAACAGTAAGATCCATTGCCTTTTTCTGCTGTTCAAGATAGTATTCAAGCGTTCCCGGTGTATCAGTAGCCCGTTCGGTCGCAATCAATATCCTTGACACATCCTCATATTCCTCATCGAATATTTCTGTTGTACCCCGGTATATTGCCACACCGCGCAGGATTGAAGGAAAAAGCGACAACGTATCGATATGCGTCGGAACATCCTGAAAGATTTCTCCCTTCGATTTGGGAAGTTCTTTTTTCGTTACAAAACAACGGATACGAAGCCTCGGCATATGAGACGATATAAGTTGCATGTCAGGATTCATATTTACAATTTCTATTTTTTCACTACCTGTAAAAAAACCTTTCAGATACTGGTCTTCAGGGGCACAGTTAAAGAATTCATAGTCCATATCATCAGGAAAATAGGGCCATCGCTCCTTTAGCCATTTATCGTCATAGGTGCCTGTTTTTTTCTGTCTTGTAGGCATCATTATATCCAGAGGACCAAAACCTGCGGGTGATGGTCTGTCAGACGGCGAGCTAATAAGCATGTGGGGATATTCAATATTGGGAAGGGGAACAAGAACATCTCCCTTTAGCGTTACAACAGGATCAATACCCTTGCCTGCGGGATTGTCGGCAAATTCCTTACCTCCGAATGCATTGTTCCATGTAATTGGCATCTCAGAAAAAGGCACAGGTTCAGTTATAGATGTAACCCCGGCAATTGTCTTTTTCCAATAACGGTCTCCAAATACGTCAAGTTCCTTTTTCATTTTACCTACACTTACAGAAACCATGGAAGCCTGTCTTGTCGAACCTTTAGGCGCAAAACAGGAACCATTTATCAACACCTCACCATGAGGTTTTGCCATACCTGCATCAAGGACAGGCATAGGTTTCAACTGTTCTGGGATAGTCTTCCACAATTCCTGTTCTGTCAAAGGTTCGTCAGGATTGGTGAGGTCGAAGTAGATAAAGACAGTAAGGGTTAGATAGAGTTTATTTGCAATACCAAAAGGCTTGATAAAAAGAGAGTGATGGTTTTTTTTGTATATTTTCATTCACTTCTCATAAAATACTGTAAAGTCCGGTTAGTTTGTTTGCCTCGGCGTTGCAATGAGTCTGGACAGCTATGCTGTGGGTTTCTTCTACCGCAGTTTTTAAATGTGACGCTACGGTTTCCGTTTTTTGAGCTACCGCCTCAATGCGGCTGGCTACCGCATCCACCCTTTCGCCCATAGCATGGGTTGCTTCGCCTATGGCATGGGTTGCCGATGCAATTGCCCTTTGTTCAGCTGCAGTCACCTGTTCTACCGTTGCAAGGGCGGATGTCGCCGTTGCTATTGCCTCATTTCGTTCCGCTGTCACCTCGCTTTTGAGGTCATGGAGTCTCGTATCAAGGTTAAGGGCCTGCAATTTACTGTCAGTGACCCTGTTTATAGTCTCGGTAGCTGCATTTATAACACCATCGACCCTGTTTTCCAAACCCCTGAGCCTTGTTTTGGCTTCATTAAATTCTGTATCTGCTGCGCTATAGCTCCATTTTGTGGGGGAGAATTCCTGTTTTGCTATGGCACTGGTTATCATTCTTTCTCCGATAACAGTGTCGAATGCTGCACCGGCAACAAAATCGGATGATATGCCCCCGACCCATTCGGTACTTTCTCCAATTGTAACCTCATTCTTTGTGGCAGCTTCTATGTCTATTATGCCGTTGGTAAACCAGTGCATCCCAAAATGTTCCTTATCGGCTTGATTGGTTTCTCCCTCCCAGTCCGGAGGCGGCGGCGGGTCATTCGGGGCGCCTATTCGCACATAACTCCCCTGTGTAGGTGAATGGAGCAATATCCGTTCGCTTCCTTCCTTATCCTCAATGGCAATCTTGTTCTGTCCTGCGGTTTGTATAATCGACATGGTCTGATTATGGGTATTTACCGGACTTGGGGCCTCAGGATTAGGAACTGCCGCTGCAATTATAGGTCTGTCAGGATCACCGTCTATAAATGTCAGCAACACCTCCGTTCCTTTATGAAGGGGGAAATGCATCCCATGATCGCTACCTGCATAGGGCTGTGCCATCCTGACCCATGCAGAAGCCTTTCCGTTGCATCTGCCTGAGAGGTCAAAAGGCAGGATAATCTTGTAACGCCCGTGTTTGTCAAGCTCTGCATATTTGCCGCTTCCCGCTGAATCGATTTTACCTACGATAGTGCCAGATATTCTGGGTTTTTCTGTTTTCACTTCAGGTCTAAACTGGACATCGGCCGGTATGGCCGTAAAAAAATTACGGTAATATATGCGGCTTTCCATTTCGTCCGAGCCGATCCTGATCCCTGATAAGAGATATCCGGTCTGATCTCCTTCGTGAATAACATCCGTAATAAGGTATTTCTTATTGAAGCCTTTTCTAAAGTGTCTGTTCAATAAAAAAGTAAACCCTGGCAGCATAAACGGGACGGTTCCCTCGCCTCTATACTCCTCCTTGCGGCATAAAAGGCTTTCGGCACGTATCTTTGCCAGCCGGTTCCCCTCTTCGCTGCTTCTTATATGCCCATGGTAATAATAGACTGTCCCACGGCCGTTTCCGTCCACATCCGCATCGCCGGTTATATCAAGGGAAGGCTTTCTGTAATTATAATCCTTCATGAATATTTTCGAAGGCAAAAGACTCTGACGGCAATGAAAAGATTTTACGACTTCCGTCATATGAAAACCATCAAGACCTGAAGGTGGGGAGTACAAAAGTTCTTTTTTCTGGGGAAGTTCGGTATGAGCCATTAAGGAATCGGCAAATATCACCTTTTCGCCGTTTTCTGTCTGCTCAAAAAAATAATAGATGCCTTCACGCTCCAGCCATCTAGATATAAAATTCAAATGGCTTTCGTTGTATTGACATACATATTCAACAGGTTCATAAGTTCCCTGAAGACGAAATTCAAAATCCTGTCCTGTAAGTCCTCCGTCTATAAGAACATCCTTGATGAAATCCGGCACCGATTTGTCAAGTATGACCTGATTGTGCCTCGTAACGGAAAGCCACCACAATTTGGGCACAAGATATACCCTGTAGAATGCATAACCGTCCACCTCATGCAGTTGTTCAAAATGTGCGATAATACCATTGTATACTACATCACCGCCCTCGGGCCTGTGAAATACAAGTTTTGCACGATTCTGCATTATCCGCTCAAAATCAATCTCAAGGTCATTTGAAACAAGCATGACCTCGAACTCATACGGCCTCGATATCCCTTCAGACCCCTTTAGACGAATAACGCCAAAAGTGTCTTCTGGTAGTCCACTTGAGTAAAATGAAAATTTATTGGTTGTCAGGTATTGCATATTTTCTCCTTTTTAACCCATAATCATCACTTTGTTCTGGCTCGGCACAAGATCCGAACCTACAGCATTACCGTCGTTCTGTTTTGTCATATTTCCCATAAATACCGCAGGGTTTCCTTCAAATTTTACCTTTGTGCTTCCCATGATAAATTCTGCGGGCCCCATGATTTTATTGGATATAATGCCCCCTGCCACCCCAGCCTGATCGCCGTTTGTGGGCTGAACCCTGGATGCCTTCGTAAGGGCGGGCATACCGTTTATCATGACCTTTCGTGTCACCGGATTTGCCGTCTGGGGCATACCTATATTCGGGAAAGGCGTGGGCACCGGTCCTCCCGGTGTCGGCACCTTGCATACATCGGGCATAGCAAATAATTGACCTTTCTCCTTAGTAGCTGCAAACATATCACTCTCCTTTTAACCTACATGAATCTGTTTCCCGTCCATCGATACGTCTTCTTCAGCCACGACAGAGGCATTCTTTGATCTTAGAAAAAACCTTTCTTGTACTATAGTACGAATGCGGCCTGCTTTTGTCTGTTCCATATTTTCAACATTACGGAAACAGTTGCGCATCTTTTCCGTGAGGGTATCCACAATATTATCGAGTTTCTGGGCAACAACAACGGCCCTTTTTACACGTATTTCACACCAGTTGACAAGCAAGGAGAATCCTGCAAAATGCACCTCACCGTATGCACCAGCAAGTCTGACTTTAGGGGCATCCATGGAAACGCTTTTACCGGCGCAAACAGACACCTCCTCCCCCTCTATGATAACCTTACCCGGCATTATTATTCTTGCATCACGATTTTCTTTTGAAAGAATATTGAGAATAAATACATCCCCGTTGGTTTCAGACGCCACAAGTACCCTGTCCCCGGCATCCGGTGCAATAAGGCAACCCTCCGCCTTATGCGCACACATGACAGTCCCGTAATCCGTCAGCACATGATACATTCCTTCCGATGCAGCGGAAACGGTACCGCAGAAGAGTTCAACAGATTCACGCAGATCATTTTTAGCGATGGGTGTTATTTTGCCCATATTTCACCTCGTTTCTTACCTCGAAGTCTATTGCCTCGAAGCTTTTTTAAACGGCTTGATAATATTTATTAATCCTTAACATCACAATCCGGTTGCCGCACAACGGCATTCAATGCCTAAGGCGGTTCATTTTGCCGTGCCTTCCAGTTTTCGGCCTCAATCAGATCCTCATCTTTTGCCAAGATTGTACTTGTATCGGTCCCGTCCCATTTTGCATCACCCATCCTAACAGCGTGAAAATCGGCATATAAACATTTTGTACGCAAGAAATCGGTATTTCTAACCTGTGCATGAGAAAAAATGCTGTAAGATATATCTGAATCTATAAAACCGGCGTTATTGAGAACCGCCTTTTCAAAAACAGATTGTTCAATCCTTGCCCCTATAAATGAAACATTATCCAGTCTGGCTTCGGAGAAATCAGCCATATACAGGTCGGCTTCTGAGAAATCAGCATGCAGACATGATGCGCCCCTTAGATTTACATAATCCCCTTTTACCCCGATGAATTTCGCACCATCGAGCCTTGCTTCGGCAAAGCTTGCCTGGGTAATGTTAAGACCTGAAAAGTCAGCCTCTGTCAGATTGCTCCTGTCAAACATGGCCATGACAAGGATACATTCAGGAAAATGCTGTTTTTTCATCTCAGTTTCTGCAACCATAACCTTTGTGAGATTTGTCCTTCTAAATATAACCTCTTTAAGATTGGCTTTGTGCGTCATCAGTCTCGACAGGTCCGCTCCTGTGAAATCAATCTTTTTAACAACCGAATTGTAAATTGTTGCCATAAACAAAAATGCATTTAAAAAAACGGTATCTGAAAAATAACAGTTGGAAAAATGAGCCCTTACAGCAGATGCATTTGTAAGGTCTGTCCCTGAAAAAACAGCTTTGCTGAATGATGACCTGTCCAGAACAGCATTCATCATACGGGCAGATGTGAAGTCTGTATCCGAAAAATCGCATTCCCTGAGAGAAGCGCCTTCAAGATTTGCATCTCTTAAGTCTGTATGTACCATGACAGAACCTAAAAATGATGCCCCGGCAAGATTTGTTCCCCGGAAATCAACATATTCAAAACTCATACCCGACAGGTCGATACCGGCAAGATTGCTTCCTGCGAGGCTGACAGAGCTTATCATACCGTTATCTTTGCCTTTCCTTAAAATCTCTTCGATATTCATGTCGTTATCTTCCATCTATTCCTCAGGCTTTAAAACAAGTATTGTCCTTTTTGTATTTGCCCCCGTAAGCCTCGTTTTATCGATTTTTGCCTTGTAAAAATCAACACCGAACAGATTGGAATACTTTAAATCTGTCCTCGCAAGCAATGATTTGCGGAGAGAGCCCTTAAAGAGGTTTATGGCACTCATATTGGCGTTGCTTAAATCCGCCTTTGAAAAATCCGTCCGCTTTGCTGAGGCAAAAACCATAATAGCATTAATAAGTTCACACGCACTAAAATTTGATCCGTCAAGCATGGCAGCAATCATCTGCGCCCCGGGCAGTCTTGCCCCCTCCCAGCACGATCCGGTAAAATTTGTGTGTGTAAACCTCCCCTCGTTAATAAACGTATTCCTATCGGCTACAGAACCTTCAAGTACGGCATAACCGAAAACCGGCTGCTTCCCAGCAGCGCCGTAGAGCTTTATGTTTCCGGCTGCAGCACTTGTAAATACCGCAAAAGACAGCTTCGTGTTTGAGAGATCTGATCCTGTGATATCCGCGCCGGTAAAATCAGTGTCGGAAAGGTTCGCGCCGGAAAATAATGCGTTTTTTGCGACAACCTTACAGGCAACCATGTTTTCCATATCGGCATTTTCAAATAAGGCATTGTTCATGACAGACTCCGTCAAATCGGCTTTTGTGAAAATACTGCCCGTAAAATCGGCGTCTGAAAGATTGCCTTTTATAAGATGTATATTTTCAAAACATGCATACGTTGCAACAGCCTCAGTAAATTTGGAATAATTCAAAGAGGCGCCTGTAAAATCGGCCCCGGACAAGCGGGCATTGTCAAATAATGCGTTATCGAGATTTGCATGTTTAAATACGGTATTTTCAAGCACGGATCCGGTAAAATCGGCTCCTTTCAGATCATAACCTGTAAGGTCGAGACCTGTAAGGTCGAGACCACGTAAGTCCCTGTCCGTCTTGTAACGGCTTGCCACATCATCGGCGATCAACACATTTTTTGCTGAAGATTTTTCAGGGGCTGCCTTTGTCTCTTCAGTTTGTTCAGCATCTTCTATTACTTTAATTTTCTCTTCCAATCTTTTTTTAAAATCATCAAGGTTTTTTTCCGCCTCTTTGCCGAGTCTCTCCGCCTCCTTCAAATGCGATTCCAAGACAGGATTAAAGATGCCCGCCTTTCTCAAATCTGATATGGACTTATCGGCGGCCATTATCGAAGGCCGTGATCCGTCCCCCATTATACCGGCTATATCCTTTTCGGTAATATTGAAACTTCTCATGAGATCCTTCGTCTGCTTCTCCAGTCCTGTAATCAGAAGTTCAAGTTCCCCAAACGTCCCTGCATTGACTGCCGCAGGGGCAAGGCCGTATTTTTTCAATGCCTCCTCAGGGACAATACCGAGTCTTTTCAATTGTTCCGCAGTATTTGTCTCAAGGATTCGGGCATCTTTCAAGACAGCGGCAAGCTGCGGATTTTTTTCTGCAAAAGATCGGGCATCAGCTGGTTCTGTTTCGGATGTTTCCTGTTCATTTTTTGATTTTGCAGAAACATCTTCGGCATCGCGAGCATTTTCATCCTCACCCTGTGGTTTTAGCCCTTCCTGAAAAAGTCCGCAGTAATAATCAAATGTTTTGGGTTCATCAGATAGTTTCTCCCATTGTGCAAAACAATGGTAAACATTGTCGTAATCCTCGGATGCAACCTCCGTAGAACTTCGAAAAAGCAATATTCCCCTTTGTTTATCGGGGAACAGCCATATTGTTTCAGGTCTTGATTTGATTTCCTTAAAAACCTCTTTGTCTCCTTCTTTTATGTGTATGAATATCCTTGCCCTGACGCCGGGAAGCGCCGAATCGATAAAAGCCTTTTCAGGATGCATGTTGTATATCTCTATTTTCTCGTCACCTGTAAAGAACCCGTTTATTCTCTGATCATGAGGTGCGGCATTAAAATACCGGGGGTCTGTGCCTTCAGGAAAATACGGCCAGCTTTCAATCAAATACATGTCGTCAACTTCCCCCATGTATTGCATTCTCTGAGGCCATTCCATCGAGTAGGCGGAAAAACCGGCCGGATCAGGCCTGTCACTGATTGAACCGACAAGATTATTTTTGTCCTGTATATTCGGGAGGCTTATTCTTCCTTCTTCATCTGGAACCATGCCTTTGCCCAAGGGATTTTTGTCAAATCCGTCTCCGCCGAATGCATGAGAATAATCAACGGGCATAATTGTAAAGGGTTTAGGGTCGGATATTCCCATGACCGTCCAGTGGCAGTTTCCCAGAACATCAAGTCTTTTTGTTAACCCCCCGATATTAATGGCAATCTCGAGCCCGCTTACAGGCTCAGTTGAAAAGCACGACCCGTAAACAAGGTATTCCCCCTGATGTTTGGGCACGCCAAAATCAAAGATCTCCCCTTTGCCTATCGATGCCTCTATAACAGGCCACATCTCCTGTTCATGTATAAGTCTTTCATTTTGCTGTTTTAATTCAAGGTCAAAGAATGCGCAGGCAGAAACAGAAAGATAATATTTTCCACCGGCAAAAAACGATCTGAACATTAAAGACATGTTGTCAGGTTTAATGGTCTTCATGGTTTTTCAAGCCTTTATCCGAGCTTTATAAAGGTACCGTTCTGCTCAATGGCAGCCGGGCTCAAGGTTAATTCATTGCCGCCGAATTTCATCTTAATACTGTTGTTGTCTATTGAGATCGATTTGCCCGCCTGTTCAATCTTACATAAATTTTCTTTGATTGTTACCTGTCCGTTTCCCATCCCAAAACCGGCTACTATGGAATCATTTTTTATGGTTATCTTCCCCCTTCTTGACCCTTTTTGAATCTCAACCTTATCGTTATCCATAAAAATCTTTGTTCCATTGTTATCGCCTGTATCCCTCATAATTGTTATGGAATCGCCGTCGAGCATCTCAATTTTGGCATGTTCATTGTTGGTCAGTGTAATCCTGTCTGTTCCACGTTGCAATCCGGCTTTTATTTTTATAGAACTGGAGAACTCGTCTTCCCTTTTCACACCTATTGTTGTTCCCTTTATTGCAGTATCCTTTGTCGATATCACAATCCCGCTTCCGTCAAGGGCAATCTCCGATACCGGATGAAGAAGCTCTGTTTTCAGATTATTTACCATTCTGTTCAAGGCGACAACCTGGGCTATGATTCCTCCGAGAACCCCTGCCATTGTTACTCCTAACGTTGGAAGGGCTTTTGCCCCTTCCTCTTCGTGGGGGTACGCACTTGCCGCAATATTACCTGCGCCTGTCGACAGGGCAGCCCCCAGCGCCGCTATACCTCCGTAAATAGCTTTGCGCGCCGTTCCCATTGCTGCCTCCTCGCCGGGGTCAAGCCCTGCGCCCAGTGATACCTTTTGAATGCCCACAAGCTCTTCCGAATCTTTTATCCTCTCCGTTTCTTTTCCGAATTCAATGTGGTGTCCTCCCTTGAATTCTATACTGCCTGCAAGTTCTGCTACAAATTTCTGCGCAAGTATCAGTTCATTGGCATTGCCCACAATGGCTTCCATATTGGAGCCGATCGTAACATAGTTCTCGGCGCCAAGTACAATAGAATCCTCCTGGCCGCAGATAACCTCGTGCTTGTTCCCTTTTGTTTTAAAGTCCCATGTCGGCGAAGATTCGTTGCCTGCCCAGAACCATGTCCCCTCATCCCCGCCGTGCGAACAGAAAAGCCCCAGTGATTTCTGCCCTTCCTTGTCTTCCATAACGATCTTGTGTCCCCCGGCGGATTTTATAATGCTCTGGCTGCTGTTGGAGCTTGTAACAACATTCTTGTTCTGAGAATTAAAAAGGGCACCTGATATAAAAGGCTGATCCGGATCGCCGTTCCTGAAGGCAAGAGCAACCTCGGCGCCTTTATGAAGGGGGAAATGCATGCCGTATGTCTTATCGTTTGCACCTGCATATGGAGAGGTCATCCTGATCCATACGGAACCCCTGCCCTGATCCTTCGATTTGGACAAAAATGGGAGTTTCACCTTGTAACGTCCCTTATCATCCATCTGTGCATATTCACTTTCTGCGTCCCCGTCAACTAAAGCGTTTAATGTACCATAAATCTTTGGCCTGTATGTTGTCCGTTTCGGTCTGAATTGTACATCGGAACGTATCATGGTAAACTCGTTTTCATAAAAAGGGGGATAATATTTTAAAGTATCCATACCAGGCAATTGCTGCTGACCACGGTGTATTACCTCTGTAATTAGATAATCACCCTTAAATGCCGAGGATGCACCTTCATCAAGGGTAACCTTCATGCCCGGCATAAAAGGCGCTGCCGTGCTTTTTCCCGAATAAACACTGCCCCTGCAAAAAATCTCCTGAGCCCTCAAAGTGGCAAGAAATTCACCATCACCACCTTTGTCTGGGTTTATAAAATTCTCTCCGTATATTCTTACCTCACCCTGAAGGGTTTTATCTTCGCTGTTGTCTTTTGATACATAGGCAGAGCATGATATGACACCCCTTTCACCAAGAGACGCCTTTTCATAATCATAATTCATTATTTTAACCTTTCCGGGAAGCATATTCTGTTCAAGGGATATTGCATTAACTGCATTCGGATCAGGCGAAACAGGCTGATTGGAAAGAAAACGATAATGCAGTTTTTTATCCCTTGAAAGCGTCATATCCTTTGAATCGGTAAAAACCACCCTTTCAGTGGATGTTGCAGTATAATCGCCGTTGGCGTCTTTTTTGAGAGCAGGTTGTTCAAAATAATAATATATCCCCTCCCTTTCCATGAGACGGGACATAAAATCGAGATCGGTTTCCTCATATTGGCATACATATGCAAAACGGTTGTAAGGATCTTTAGAGGCTGTGTATTTTCCGGTATTTTTCAGGGAAAAACGTTGTTCCTGCTCTGTAAGACCTCCCTCCTTAAGTAATGACCCCATTATGCTGTCGCCTCCCTCCGTATATAAAGGGGTATCGATGAAAACATCCGATTTTTTAAACAAACCCAGAAAGGCAAACTTGGGCACTAAAACAGCATTGTAATAATAATAATCACCGATCTTGTCCTTCATGGAAAAAGTGGAGACAACACCCCTGTACGCAGACGAGGACTCTTTTGGGGGTTTTTCTTCAATATCATCCATAATAATGCCAAGCATCGCCCTTTTGTTTATAAAAACCGTATTCCTTGCGTCTGTCTTGGAACGCAGCGCTATTTTAAATGTGTAAGGGGTTGATATCGCCTCACGCCCTTCGAAAGAAATAACATCAAATAACGGCTTTTCAGGATCGCTTGTATTGTAGTCGACTGTAAATATAATCTTGTTTGCCATATCCATACCTCCTTACGGTATCGGCAGTAATTCTTCATATTACCCCGACCTGTCCCATCGGTTTTATAACCGTCGCGGCTTCTTATTTTCGTATCCGATGGCGCTTTTGCCTTGTGTTGCCCTGAAAAAAACCGTACTGAAGATGTTTGACGTTCTTGTGCATCCGATGACAGGCCGTTGCGCAGTAGCGCCGTATAGTCTTGAACTGTATAAGGCTTAAATACGCCTTTTATTTCACCTCCTGAACAATCCGGCTTAATATCCTCGGTAGAGGTTCTCCCGTATCGATGATTATCCAACTTTCCTTGAATTTTTTCTTTACAACCGTTCCATTATAGTTTTTCGCAATCACAACAAGAGAGATGTCTGCTGCGTACTGTTTTTTTTCTTTGAAGGCAATACTGATTGTATCAAGTTCGCTTTTACGCCAATCCAAAGCTTTTAGCTGCATCTTATACCAGTTTTCAAAGGCATCTGGCGATGCTATTTTAACACCTGAAAGCTCCATATATAAGTCTTGTACTGAAATAAGTTCCCGCATGGAATATGCGGATGCCTTTTCATCGAGAAGGCCGAACCATTTATATACAAAGCTTTTTATGTCATTTTCGTTAAATCTCGGCATCTCCTCCGGGCTAGGGCGCAAATCCTCCCTTGTAGGCGTATAAATATTCATCACCCTCGCCTTTGCTGTCGATGCAATAATGCTGTGGGGCACATTAGAGGGTATGATGTATACACCCCCTTGGTTTACCTGTTTTGTCTGCTTTTCAATCGCGACAATAAAGCTTCCTTCCATAACATATCCCATTATATCCTCAGGTCTATGTTTATAGGATATATCCTTGGACGCTTCGGATTTATCGATTTCGAGTATCTCCATTGTAAGACGGTCATTGAAATAGACCTTTCTCTTCGTATATTCGTTTACAGTTCGCCAAGGCACCTCATCACTAAGCAATATGGCAGGGTCTACCTGTATAATCGATCCGGTGCTTTTGTAATCTCTTTTTAAAACCCCCTTCTTGCCGCTGCATCCGCCTGCTGCAAACATAATCGTAACTGCTACGAACAATATGAAAAAATATCGTGTCAATTTCATTCTAAGCCTTACCTTTCTTCTTAGACTTTTTTTCATGTGTCTTAGTCTCATTATTAAAAGTAAAGGTGAAAGTGCCGTCATCTGCCACATCAAAGTGCACTGATGAAGGCATCCCGCCCTCACTCATATGGGTAAGGATCGTCTGGGACAGCCTGGGCAAAACATTGCCGTTAAGAATATAATCAATATTGCGCGCCCCCGTCTCCACTTCCGTACAGCGGGCAGTTATGGCATCGGCTACAGCAGGTGCATATGTCATAACCATCCTGTTATTTTCAAGCAAGGTCTTTTCGATCTTTTTAAGCTTCAATTCCACAATAAGCTTCATGGCATCTGTGTTAAGATTCTTGAACGGTATAACGGTCATGCGGGCAAGCAATGCAGGCTTGAAGTGAGACGAGAGAATCGGTCTTATTGCGCTCATGATGACATCATCTGAAGGCATTTCTTCCCCTGATGTCATCTCCTGAATTACATCCGATGCAAGGTTACTTGTAAGGATAATAATGGTGTTGCGGAAATTGATCTCCTTGCCCTCTCCGTCGTTTGCTATACCCTTGTCGAATATCTGATAGAAGAGATTCATTACATCTATATGTGCCTTTTCAGACTCATCAAGAAGTACCACAGAATAAGGACGCTGTCTTACCGCCTCTGTAAGCATTCCTCCCTCACCATAGCCAACATATCCTGGTGGGGAACCAATGAGGCGGCTTACCGTATGACTTTCCTGAAATTCGCTCATGTTTATCGTTACCACATTTTTTTCACTTCCAAACAGTAAATCTGCCAGTGCAAGACCACATTCCGTTTTACCGGTGCCACTCGGACCCACAAACAGAAACACACCGATAGGTTGGGTAGGATTTTTAAGCCCCGACTTTGCAGACCTGATAACCTCAGCCAAGGCATTCATGGCCGCATCCTGGCCTTTAATCCTCTCTTTTAGCCTCTCCTCGAGATGGATTATCGTATCTGCCTCATCTTTAAGCATCTTGCCCAAAGGTATACCCGTCCAGTCTGAAACAACCTGCGCCACCACCTCGGGATCAACCTCGATTCGGACGAGAGGATCATCTACCTGGATCAACGAGAGCTCTCTTTCTGCAGTTTCGAGTTCTACCTTAAGCGCAGTCTTCTTTTCGGCATCATTAGCCTCAATCCCCTGCAACTGTTCTCTAATTGAGAGTACCTTTTGTGCTGCTTCTTTTTCCTTCATCCACCTCTGCCTTATTGTATCAGCCTCCGCCAAGGTATTGTTCTTTTTTTGTACAACGCTTGTATACTTTTCTTCATCAACCTCAGCACCGTTGAGTCTGTCTCTATCTAAAGCTGCTATCTCGCGCTCTAAGGCCTCAACTGCCCTTTCCTTTGCCTCAAGGACAGCCGGTTTTGCCGTGAGATTGATCTTTACCCTTGCGCAACTCGTATCAAGAAGGTCTATAGCTTTATCAGGCAAGAATCTCCCTGTAATATACCTGTCTGAAAATCGTGCGGCTGTCTCCACAGCATCGTCCCTTACAACAACCTTGTGTGCCTTTTCATAGTTTTCCTTTAAGCCCCTTAGCATGAGTATGGTGCTGTCCACATCGGGTTCATCGAGCTTAACCAATTGAAAACGCCTCGCCAGTGCAGGGTCTTTCTCGAAATACTTCTTGTATTCCGTCCACGTGGTTGCCGCAATAGTTTTGAGCTCACCCCTCGCTAAGGCAGGCTTCAACAGATTTGCAGCATCGCCACCACCTGAAGGCCCTCCTGCACCAACAAGTGTATGGGCTTCATCGATGAAAAGTATTATGGGCTTCTCAGAGGATTTTATCTCGTTTATCACACCCTTAAGCCTGTTTTCAAATTCTCCCTTCACACCTGCCCCCGCCTCAAGGGCGCCCATATCAAGGCCAAGAAGCGTAACGCCTTTTAACATATCAGGCACATCATCCTTAGTGATTCTTAAGGCAAGACCTTCCACTACGGCGGTTTTTCCCACCCCGGGCTCTCCAACGCATATAGGGTTGTTTTTCCGTCTTCTTCCGAGAATATCTATCATCTGTCTGATTTCGTTGTCACGTCCAAATACGGGGTCAATATCGCCTGCGGCAGCCCTTTTTATAAAATCAATACAGAAACGACTCAAAAATCCACCGTCACCCCTCACAGGCGACTCATCACGAGCACCGGCTCCAGTCTGTGTTGCCTCATTTTCAACCGATGACTTTGTAATAGCCCAGAAATCTTTTTTCAAGGTCTCTATACCGATATCCCTGAATATATCTGCATAACGCCCGGATGCATAAAGGGCAGGCCTGGCCAAAAAGGCAAGCAGCAGAGCCCCTGAGCGCACCTTTCTTTCCGAAAGGTCGACAGAGGCGATAAGCCATGCATCCTGAATAAGATCAAGAAGCTGTGGTGAAAATACAGGTTTTGCAGCATTTCCTGTTCTATAATCTTCAAGGGATTGACCTATAGCCTTTTGAATCCTTCCTACCTCTATGCCGAATCGCTGCAAGATCAACGGTATGTCCGAACCTTGTTCCTCAAGAACCTTTGAAATGAAATGCTCTACGGTAATCTCATAATGCATCCTCGATACACAAAGCCCTGCTGCATTCTGGAGAGCCTTTGTGCATATCCCGTTTAAACGCATAAGAAGCGATTTTATATCAACCTGTACCATATCTTCCTCCTATAAATTATATAAGGCGCTTACGACGTATCCTTCTATCACAGTCAGGTTCAGCCGGACACCTTTGAAATCCTTGCTTACATAAATTCTAAAATGTCCTATTCAAAGTTGCCAAATCGCTTCTCTCTTGCTATGCAAGCTATTTACAACACAAATGTATGAGTTTTGATGCTTAGCAATTACAATACACTTGTGACGCATTCATCAGGCATTTCAAATCTGAGATTAGAAACCCAAATCCATCCTCATGTTTAAGTTCCATATTTTAATGGATACAAGGAAACCTTATCTCATATGTCTTTGACAAAGGTTTACCCAACCACATATCATAACCCAAACTTGACCAATTTTTATCTCCGAGGCATGTCATCGAAGCATCTTTACCCTCTATCAAAAGTTTTATATCCCAGACGAGCGGCTGATCGAGATATATCCTGATAGCCTGATCAACAACGCTAAAACTCTTTTTATCCGGAAGCAGATTCTTATATATATCCTGATTAACTGGACCAATCTCTACAGAAAATTTTCCCGTATTATCTCGTATGCTTTCCCCAATATGCGCATCCACTCCTAATGTACTGCACGAAGCACCGAGGAAAAATCTTTGCCCTTCAGAAATTGGTACAGACCTTTCCTCACACTGGACAATCCTGACACTGTTTATACCAATATTGCCAGCTATAAGACAACGCAATCCTTCGGCAGAACGGGGAAATTGACTTAAAATACCGGCATAACGCAACATCTCTGAAGCATTATCAATGATATTCCTGATGTATTTTCCTTCAAATCCTATCAGACAGAAAAGACGGAAAAGCACCTTGTCATCTTTTTTCTCATAAAGCTGGTAAAACAATCTGGAAAATCCCCAGCATTCGAAAAACATTTTGTATAAGCGATTATTGAAAATATCAATGAAATCCCTGCTTATTGTATGGTCTTGAGACTGTTCCTTTAATAAATCTTCCGTATAAAAGGTAGGCATCGGGGAAGAAGGGCCATAAAGGCCAAGAAAGGTGGCGGTTATCCTGTATAAATCTTTTTCATCAGATATGACTTCAATATCGGCGACATCCGTCTTAGGAAATGCGAGGGTGAGTTCAGGTCTTATCTGTATATGTCGAGATAATGCTTCATAATTGCCCGGCTCAGTAGCGTTGTGCTTTTTGTCAAGCAGATAAAGAAGTAACCGATAAGCCTGAATAAAAGAATATCGATGGCCTTCATTTATAAGTGCTTCTTTTAGCTGAGTGTCCTTTCTCCTGTTTTTATCGGCCATTGAAATATCTCTCCGGTCTGAACTTCTTTCATATTGAACTGCGTAAATGTGTTCATACTGCTGTAAGCGCTGAAAAAACGGTCCATAACACAACCAAAAAGATAAAGATCGCCTATGCCTGCAAAATGATCATGACGCACCGACATTTCAATCTTTTGACCGCGCATTATCCTCCCCCGGAAAAGACGGTCATAAGCTTCTGTGCGCAGATCAAGTATACCTTCAATCCTTTTCATGTTAGCAGCAAGTCTTGCCTTATCCCTGTCTTCTGGTGAAATATAAAGGCTTAAGAGTTCTTGTAGATTTTCCTTATTTGCCAGAGACAGATAATTAAGTGAAAGATGGGAAATGAGTCTCCATACAGCATCCTGGTCAGATGGCGGTTCTACAGCAAAAGACGGAGGAAGGATGTTCCTGAAGGTCAACATCTCAGGAGAATTAAATGTGGCTCTGCATATGTCACCAAGTTGTAGTCTTTCAGGCAGGTTTCCGTTTGTGCATATCAAAGTTATAGAAAGCGTCTCTTCTTTCGGCTCAGGCATATCATGGGGATATGCAAATGAAAGATATACCTCGGGACGGTTGTTTACCGGCGACCTTGACCTGATTATCTGATAGATATGTTTTTCTTTCTCTGTTCCCTTAAAAAGGGAAAGAGGAAGATATTCCTTTTTTGCAATGCTTCCTGGCTCATATCCTGTTACGCTTTCGACATCATAAACCTGATAATGTTCCGAATGTTCAAGAGACGGCCTGAGCTTTAATTTTTCAGTTTTATGGTCAAAGATAATAGGGTCCATCTCATGTCTGAACAGATTTATAACAGGCACAGCATTTGTAATAAACGTATCGTTTGTAATATGTAAAGATAGATCGGACACCTCGTCGAATTCGAATAAAATCTCGAAACTTTTGCCCTTACCACGGTTTGTCCATCGTTCCCAACCGGTTAATTCCATAAAAGTAAATTTTCTGGGCAAAATAAAATATTCCTGCAAAAGCCTGTAACCGGAAAAAGACTGTACGGGGAATGAAAGCAGTGGGTTTTGTATATCAAAACCGATTGTCTTTAAGGCGTTACGAGGAAGCGTAATAGCCTCTCCACCGTTAGTAGGTTTGATAACAATCCTGCTTAACGAATGATTTAGAAGCATAAAGACATCCATCGCCTGGGTGTGTGTCCCTCCAAGAAAAAAACATAGGCGTTTTGGGCGCCAATGCTGCAGATCGATACCATTTAATTCCATAACAAGCTTTATCTGTATGCTCTTGCCGGTGATTTGCTCATATCGAGCCGCTGTCTGACGCAATGGATGAACATCCATCTCAAAGCATGTTTGAAACTGGCAGGATGTATCGTCAACCGGGTTTGATGCAACAACAGTTCCCTCCTTAACGGTAACCGTCTCCAAAACATTGGGCTTAGGCTCAAACAGAACAATGGAAGTGGAAGGTACCGGTCTTATATAATGAGGAAATATTATTTCGATAATCTCATCGATAAGCTTGGGAAATTCATTGCGTATCTTCTGGTGTAGCAATCCAGTTAAAAAAGCCGTACCCTGGAGCAAACGTTCAGCGTCAGGGTCCATTGTGGGCCCGCTCAACATAGGCGCTGTCACTGGATGTGCCTTTGAGAATTCCACAGCAAGCTGCCTTAAATTTTGCAACTCTTCTTCGTAATATTTATTAAACATCGATATGTCGCCGTATCTATTCTTCTATCTTTATCATACCAGAGGATGTAACAACCGTTTCAAAAACTATTGGTGTTCTATTTTCGTCCCGGGATATAACCTCTGCACCGAGTTTGAATCTCAGAACCGAAGATTCATCAACCTCAGGTTCAAAACTTATCCTGACATTCGTCAGACGCGGTTCATACTTCTGTATAATTCTTCTCATTACATCTTCCAGTTCTGCCGCTGCTTCAGAAAGATTCTCACCTGGAAAGTTTGTAAGATCGGGCATCCCATAGTCATCGGCAATCGGGACACTGCCCTGACGTGTATTCAACATATTACGAAGATGCCTGAGTATGGATTCCACGTTTTTAGGGGTATCCTTATACATTGTTTCATCCGGACCCCTTTCAAGACTTCTTATCCGTTCAAGGAGGGTCTCATTATTCATGTGCGCTTTAGCGAAAAGAACATAACAGGAGGGCAGCTATTCAATAATTACACGCCCTCCTGTTTTTTGTCTTTACGGATTCTATTCAATTATGCCTTCGGCATCTTCCAGTTGTCTTCCGCCTCAATTCCGTCAGGTGTATATGTCCAGATAATATCCTCATAGGTAAATGAGATATCAAGCATGTGTTTGTAAGGCTTGTTTTCTTCAAGGAATGTAAACGGGAACCACTCTCTTGCGTTGACTACAATTGCTTCTTTCATCTTGATAGTAAAGTATTTTTCTTCCTGTCCTTTTTCGCTGATTCTGAAAAAGGTAATCTCGACATCAAGATGTTCACCTGAGCAGCAGGCCTGAAACAGTTTAGGTGCATGCTTGCCCATATTTGTTGTAAACACAAAGGGTTTGTGTATTCTCTGGCCGGTAGGAAGTCCGGTATGTGTATCCCTTGGAATTTCTACATTATGGTCCATGGCATAACCCATTATAAGGTTTTCACGCCCCTGCTGAGTACAATCGCCCTGGATTTCGCCTTGATTTTTTCCTGTAACCTTCATATAAATCGTCATTGCCATAACCAGTTACCTCCTTATTCTTTATTTCGTAAAGCAATCATGCTTAACGTCGAAGCTTCTTCTAAAAATATCATAAAGAATCGTGTCTGACTTCTTTTTTTTGCTTAGAAAAAATATAAGATATATGGCAACTGTTAGAACAACGAAAAAAGCCAGACATCCGTTTTTGGAATACTATAAACTCCTACCAATATCTAATATTTTCTCATATATTTTAACTATTTCTTATCAAGCTTGCCAGCAAGAGAAAGAGTAAAGGATGCGCCCATATATTTGAAATGAGGCTGCACCATAAGATTCACTCTATACCATCCTGGATCTCCTTCAACATCAGAAACGGTGATTTGTGCCTTCCTTAACGGACGTCTACTCCTAACACCGGGCGATACGCTATCTTGATCGGCAATATATTGTCTTATCCAGTTGTTCAACTCATTTTCGATATCATTTTTATCCTTCCATGTACCAATGTTCTCTCTCTGAATGACCTTGATATAATGTGCAAGGCGGCTGATAACGAAAGTGTATGGAAGCTGCGTCCCGAGCTTATAATTTGTCTCTGCCTGTTTACCTTCTGGCGTATTGGCAAATACCTTAGGCTTCTGCACAGAATTGGCAGAGAAAAAGGCTGCATTGTCGCTTCCCTTTCTCATGGTAAGCGCTATAAAACCCTCTTCGGCAAGCTCAAATTCACGGCGTTCAGATATCAATATTTCAGTCGGTATCTTTGTCTGAAGTTCACCCATAGCCTCATACTGGTATATAGGCAGGTCTTCTACTGCGCCTCCACCCTGTGGACCGATAATGTTCGCGCACCAACGGTACTTCGCAAAACTGTCGCTTACCCTGGAGGCAAAGGCAAAGGCACTGTTGCCCCATAAAAATTGCCTGTCGCTATCACCAACGTTTTCTTTATAGTTGAAACTTTTTACAGGCTGTGTATCTGGTCCATAAGGAAGACGGAGCAAAAAGTGTGGAAGAGTCAGTGCAACATTTCTTGCATCCTCGCTTTCCCTGAATGACTGCCATTTGATGTATTGCGGCATCTCAAAGATAGACTTCAGGTCTTTGAGGTTAGGTAATCCGGCAAAATTGTCAAGACCGAAAAATTCAGGACCTGCAGCGGCTATAAAAGG
>ENA-UOYA01000555-UOYA01000555.1-activated-sludge-metagenome-genome-assembly--contig:-NODE-555-length-47130-cov-7.360765_pt1 | contig 47130 bp, 35 predicted proteins | sample MGYA00238163_ERZ764804 | MGnify/ENA primary metagenome ERZ764804 (study PRJEB28919, sample SAMN05720223) | activated sludge metagenome | isolation source: Anaerobic digester | place: Hong Kong...
AATTGCTTGGATGCCAAACTCTTCTGCCCATCATGCCATTTGTAAAACTTTCTGTTACAAACATCCCAACAACTACTGGTGCTCCAGCAGCCAAATGTTGTTTAACAGAATTAATGTCATTATGATAATCATCCCCCGATATTGTCAAACGATTATAACCTTTCATTTTGTACTGACCTGCTGAAGCCACTTGCTGCTGGTTAGGCATTTGGTCGCAACTATTCTGATCATATGGAAATTGATTAAAAGGCAAATCTCCTTGCCTTGTTAGCACCTCCATAGCCTTGTTGATATAAGCTCCTTGGCATCCACCTAAACCAATTTGGTTGTATAAATAAGCAGGACTAAATGCAACATTTCTAGGATCTTGCCCTGTAGCCGAAGCCTCCAAAATGGTTCTAGCTGCATAAGATGATCCCCAACCCACACAACTACCTTGCTGCCCTTGATTTTTGGATGGCGGACAATATTGTTGAAGCGAAACACTAGCTGGCAAACCGCTTTTTTGCACTTCTAGCGGTTCATAAACTTCCGCTTTATCATATTCCTCTTGCTTCATTTCACATCCTCTTCCTATATCTGAAGTAGATGACGAGCCTAAAGAACTAAATTTTGAATAAAGGAAATATCCAACAACTGCTAAAATTATTAACCAAATCATTCTTCCTCTGAACAATTTGAATAACAATGGTATCCCCAACAACCAACGGCTATCGAATCCACCACCACCAGAATTTACATCCTGTTCCTGAATGGGGTTGTACTGTTCGTCATTGTTTTCGTTTTCCGAATTTTGTTGATTTTCGTCTTCGACCATTCTTATAGGCATAGAATCAAGTTTTATAAATTAAAAAAGAAATATAAAAATAATCAAAATTCAATCTTGATCAACTATTATAGATGATTTGTTGCAAAAAAAAAAGTCTAAACAAAATATGCTTAGACTTTTTTTAAGTAAATTATCAACAATTAAAATGGACAACCATGACAGTTATCTACTTTAGGATTTTCTTTTGGTTTTGATAATAATGGTGACCCATTATAGCAATCTGTAGATCTACAACCTAACACTCTGAATTCTGTTCTTCTATTGTATTGATGTTCTTTCTCACTACATGGCACATTATTAGAGCAATTATTGACATTGACTGTTTCGCCATATCCTCTTGGCACCAATCTATCTCTTTCAATCCCTCTATTTACCAACCATCTAACCACAGCTTCAGCTCTTTTTTGCGATAATCTGTTATTATAACTATTTGATCCTCTTGAGTCTGTATGTGAAGATAATTCTATAATTAAACTAGGATTATCAATCAACATTTGTCTAAGCTTCTCTAATTCAGGTATTGCTTCTTGACGAATAAAACATTGGTCAAAATCATAATAGATATGTAACAAATAAGATATTTCACCATTATCTCCAACAGGTGTAGGGCTTGGCTCGAAAATTGTATTTCCCGACTCAACTATCTTACCTTCCTTATAAGTTATACCATGATGTTTTCCATTTGCTGGCTTACCAGTGCTTGGATCAATATAATCTCCAGTCGAACTATCAAAATAAATTGGTTCCTTTATTTTCTTTTTCTTCTTGCTTTTAGTTGGTGTTGTTTGAGTTTGATTATTAGTAGGTTCGTCAGTTGTTACAACTGTATTATCTGTTACATTATTCTTTGTAGTTTCAGTACCATTTTTAGGATCAGTTTGAGTTAAGGTGTTATTTGTCAATGGTTGTAAATTCAAATCAACATGAATTACTGTTGTGTCACCCAAATTTTTAGTACACTTTAATTCTGAAGATGCAGCCAAATAATTAATTTTTTCAGCTTTTACTTTATAACAACAATCTCTAACTAGTTTGAAATTATATTTTCCACTAGCATCAGTTGTGAAAGAATCAATTTTTTCTTTGCCACAATCATTAGTTAATGTAACTAAAGAACCAGCTAATGGTAACCCCGTAGCTTGATCATATACCACCCCTTCGAGAACTACATCAGCAAGCTTTTCTAAAGGTATTTCAACTAATAATTTGGATTCTTTAAGATTTTTTGTACAACCTTCTTTTTCTCCAGGACCATATAATTCTTTAGTAGCAACGAATTTGCAACATTCGTTGATTTTCATATCCATTCTTGCTTTTCCGTCCTTACCTGTTTTCAAAGTGGATGTCCCAGTACAGTTATTTGCAACTGTAGCTCCTTCTATTGGTAATTTGGTTGCTTTATCAAATACATAAATTTCAACTGGTACAGCAGTTTTCTTAAATGAATAAATATCATCTCTTCCTGCTCCTCCTGCTCTATCAGATGTAATATATCCACATGTACCCTCTTCGTTCATCGTAATTCCAAAGTCATCTGAAATAGTATTCATCGGATATCCTAGATTAACTACTTCACCGAATTGTCCTGCACCTTTGTCATCAGTATAATATAAGTCTAAACCACCGATTCCAATATGTCCGTCAGAAGAAAAATACAATCTATTGCTTTTGTGATAATAAGGGAAAATTTCATGTCCTTCTGTATTAATTTGAGGACCAAGATTCATTGGAGGTCCCCATTTTCCACCTTCTTCCTCTGTTACGTAAAGATCCATTCCTCCAAAACCACCTGGCATATCAGAAGCAAAGTACATTTTCTTCCCATCTGGTGTTAAAGTTGGATGTGCAACTGAATATTCGTTACTATTAAAAGGTAATTCTTTGATATCGTCATAAGAATCTCCTTTTTTGGTAGCAGAATATATTTTTAATTTAGTTATCTTGTCATCACTTTTGCCTAGCTTTCCATCTAGATAATTATTCCTTGTAAAATAGACTGTTCCTTCATCAGTCGTGAAAGTTACAGCAGCTTCATGATATTTAGAATTTAAATTCTTAGACCATTTCTCAGTTTTCCCATATTCATAATTTCCACATTCTTCGCCTTTTATTTCTTTAGCATCCACATTATAAAGTTCGTTGAATGGATTACCCGTCCAACAATGTACTCTCTTTATTGCTGAGCCTTTCTCTCTATCTGAAGCAAACACAACTCCATCTTTTGTAATAGATGGACTAAAGTCATCCAAAGGAGAATTGAATGGAGTGGTTTTTATTTCATAAATTCCAGCGTTTTTGGTCATTAATTCATCTTCATAATCACAAGCTTTCAATAAATATTGACCTCTTAGATCATCTGGTGCTTCTTTAACATATTTTTCGTACCATTCTTTAGCTAAATCGCATTTGCCGTTTCTTTGAAGTGCCATCCCATAATATAATCTATGTATAGGCTGAGCTTCAGGCAATTTCACCACTTGAGCATACCAAAATTCTGTATTTTCAGCATTATTTACTTTTCTATAGCATTCAGCAATATTAATTTTTGCCTCAGCTACTTCTTTTCTTTCTAAAATCTGATTATACAATGTGATAGCTCCAACATAATTGTAATCTGCCATCATTTTTTTGGCTCTCTTTAGTTTTGCAGATTGAGCTGAAGCCATACCAATCAACAAAAAGAAACTACAGATAGCTAATAAAACTTGTCTTTTATTCATAACGAAAAACTATTTTGTTTGGGATAAATGCTTAAATTTTTGAGACTTAGATTAATTTAGAAATAACGTGGAGTAGCAAATTTCTTGGTCTTATAATCGAATTCGTACCCTAACATTACTTCAAAAGAACCTATTGTATTTGAACTTAATTTTGTCAATGGATAATCATAAGCAACCCCAATTCTAAGACCATTTGTCAAAAAATAGGATGCCCATATATCAAATGAATCATGAGTAGTTACATTTTGAGAATTTCCACCTACAGTTGTTGTTTTAAATTGCTCAACTGCTGCACGATATGCTAAACCTACCCATAATGCTTCATAGAAAAACAATGACATATCAATATCAACAGAAGTTGGTGATCCAATATTTTGATATACTTGGTCTTTACTGAATTTGCTAAACCAACCCACATTTTTTACCATCAACATAGGTCTGAACACTAATGCATCTCCATTCAAAGGAATAGCACCACCAATTGATCCATAAAAATGTCTGTACTGTCGTGCAACAATCGGATTATTGACATTTTTTGTCAAATCCCATTCGATCAAATGAGGGCATGAAAAACTTGTAAAAAAGTATTTTGAGTAGTAATGTAATCCTACCCCGAAGTTTGGATTCCAATTACTTGTTGCATTAAATTCTATACCTGGTGTTTCAGGATTTACATCCCCATTAAAAGCCCAATTTTTCAATCCAGCTTGTAATCCAATAGCTAATTTACCTTTTCCCATTGGGATTCTATAGGCATATTGAAGATTGAAATCAAGGATATGATTGGAGCCAATAACATCGTTTACAGCTGAAAATCCTAATCCAACTCTATCATTTTTCAAAGGAGAGTGGATAGTTAATGCTTGAGAGGTAGGAGCGCCTTTGATACCGACCCATTGTGATCGATGAAGTAATGTAATAGCCAAATGGTCTCTAGCCCCAGCATACCCAGGATTATAAACAGATGGAACAAACATGTACTTGGTAAATTGTGCATCTTGCTGTGCATTCACAACAAAAGCTCCAAACATTACACATAAGATGAATAATTTTGTGAGAGTTCTGTTCATCGTACAATCATTTTAGTTTGTTTTAAAATGTATATTTTGCTAATTTATTGTATTTCAGTAAAAAAATCATACAAAAATACTATTTTTTTTCAAAAAAACAACAAATATTTTATCTTCTAATTTCAATATATCCCTTTATCATTTCCCCTTTTCCTGTATCAAAAAGATAGAAATATGTTCCATCAGGTAATATGTCACTATTCCAAGTGCCAGTCCAATCATTTTGGTAGTTTTTCGTGTTTAATAATTCTTGTCCCCAACGGTTAAATATATACAAAGTATGATTTGGATATTGCTCTAATCCATCTATTTTGAAAACATCATTCACATCATCTTCATTTGGTGAAAAAGCATTGTATATAAAAAATGGCTTAATCTCCTCCTTACACTTCAAATAAATTGTCACTAATGCGGTATCACATCCTACTTCATTACAAATTATATATTTAAAAAAGTCTAATTTATTGCAATCACTCGTTGTAGGATTGTACAATAAATTTCCCAAAGTGTCTAACATAACTAATCCATAAAGTGGACCAATTCCACCTTGTGTAATAGTTTGCAATGCAAATTTCTTTAATGATCCTTCAATATTGTCATTGTTCAGCACCAATATCATTTTTGATGAACCTATAATAACTGTGTCAGAATCATCAACTGCAATCGGTTTTTTCAATGTTGATTTCGTGACAGTTACAATCCAAATTATCGTATCACAACTATTATATTGATCACAAATTACCCAGCATGATGTATCAGTGCCTAAATCCTTTGATTGAGCATTGATAAAAAACTGGTTAATTGTTGGTTGTGAGAAAGTTACATATTTCCCAATCGAAGTACAATTGTTTTTGACCGATTGAATGTTTCCAGTTAATTTAGCAATAGATAAAACTAAATTTTTAGAAGATCCATTATAAATCGTATCCTTGACAATTGTCTTTGCTATTGGTATTACTGAAATTATAACTTTCACCGTATCAATCTTTCCAGACTGATCCACTATTTCAATACAAGCCGTATCTTGACCAATACCTTTGGCTAAATAGGTAAGATTGACCCCTTTTCCGCCAGAGTTTTGACAAAAATTATTACTTATAGTCACATTTATATCGACTTCATTGCCAGAATTACTAGGACATAAATTTTTTATAGCTACAATATTTTGAACAAATTTACTTCCCAAACAAGTATCAACTTTTTGGTTGATGTATATTGTATCATAAAATTCATTTATATCTTTGGTATCAATGGTTGTTACAACCCATTTTGTAGTATCGCAAAATCCTTTATCATCGCAGACTACAATACAAGCCGTATCTGTTCCATTGGATAATCCTGCCGCATAAATACAATTGGATATTGAGTCGATAGTATAATTTACACTAAAGTTTCCAGAGGATTTGCAAATATTAGAAATGCTAATAGGCTTACCAGGAAGAAATTTAGTGTTAATACATAATGTGTCCTGATATTGTTTTGTAATCGTATCATAAACAAAAGCTGTACCAACTAAACTTTTGCCTTTTATATAAAAAAAGGTAGTGTCACAAAATCCGTATTGATCACATATTACATAACATGCTGTATCTATATTGGTATTCAATGCTTTAGCAACAATACAAGAGTCATTTTTTATTGTTGAAAACTCTATATTTTTACCAGATTTATTTTTACAAATATTTTCAATTGAAACAAATTTTCCAGATAATTGCTTGAAATCTAAGCAAATTGTATCACTTTGACCGATAACTATTGATCGACTGATCACATCAGATATTGTACAATTAATCAATACAATTATTGTATCTGAGCAATTAATATCGTTTACAATTATTTTATTTAATCCAATGGGTAAGAAAATAACAGTTGATAAAGGATGTAAATCGATTTGGCGGTTAATTACTTTATTTTTAAAAACAATTTCATCAAAATTAATAGATGAATAGCTAAAATTCTTATCGCCACCTGTTATTTTTTCTAAGTTATTTGGATCGAAATGCCACAATCCTGTTGGGTTCCACTTATTCATTGAATCCAATAAATCTGATTTCTTGGCAAAAGCTCCTGAAAATGTTGTTTCTACACCAGTAAGTTTATTCAGAACTTTCCAACTATTCAAATAATAAGGTCCAATATCACTTATTGTAGTTTTATTCAAAACATAGCTGAATATAGTGTCGATATCACAACCAGCTAACAATCCTGTATATTTCGAATTATTTACTAATATTTGAGCATTTGATGCTAATTCTAATGGCAATCCTGGCAAACAAACTTCATTGGCGGAGTTACAACTTTTAATTTTGATAGTATCAACAGTAAAATAGCAACCAGCTAATAAGTCCAAAGAAGTGATTGTTAGTATGATGGCTAGAATAAATTGTAATTTTTTATTCATTAGAACTTTTATATTTAAATAAATAAACCACCACAAATCATGCCAAACACATATAAAATAGTTTGTATATGATGAAAGCTATTTAAAATGAAATTAGAATAAGAAAAGTTATATTGTCACAAACCTTTTGGATTGAAAGTTTTGATTATCAACAGATTTAAAAATTATAAATTTATTAAATCTTTAATGGCTAGTAAAGGATCTGAAGCTTTATAAACACTATTTCCTGCAACAAGTATATCTGCTCCTGCTTCTAGAATTTTTTTGGCATTTTGTAGGTTCACTCCTCCATCTACTTCAATTTTGGCTTTTGAATTTGATTTTAGAATTAATTCTTTCGTTTTCAATATTTTTTGATAAGTGTTTTCAATAAATTTTTGTCCGCCAAACCCAGGGTTTACTGACATAACTAGCACTAAATCAATATCATGAATAATATCTTCAAGGACTGAAACAGGAGTATGTGGGTTCAAAGCAACACCTGCTAATGCACCTGTAACATTTATTTGTTGAATAGTTCTATGTAAGTGAGGACAAGCCTCGTAATGCACTGTAATTAAATTTGCACCAGCTTCACTAAATGCATCTATATATTTTTCTGGCTGAACAATCATCAAATGCACATCTAAAAACTTGCTTGTCAATTTATTCACTGATTCCAAAACCATCATTCCAAATGATATATTGGGGACAAATACGCCATCCATCACATCCACATGAAGCCATTGTGCATCACTTTCGTTAAATAACTGTATTTCTGATTCTAATTTAGTAAAATCTGCTGCCAAAAGGGATGGTGCAATGATATGATTCATGATAAAATTTAATTTTTTAGCACCCAAGATTCTGGTGCTATTTTCCTTATTTCTTCTATTTTAGTTGATTTGTCTCTGTTATTTTGAAAGTCAAATTGAACACCTATTCGATACAATCCATTTTTTTTGTCTTTATATATAGTCCAATTGCCTTTATTAAGCGATTTCTCCAATTTTTTCAAATTATTTCTATCTCTAAATGCTCCAGCAATAACTATACATGTATTTGAATTTGAAACTTTTGGATTTATGTTCAATTCGGATTTTACCTTAATTTCTGTCTCATTTGTTGTATCATTTCGTTTTTCAATTTCGATATTTGCATGATTATTTTTCAGCGTATCTACATTTTGTAATTCTTCAGGCAAGGGCATATTTTCCAATTGCTTTATTTTTTCTTCATTCTGATTGATAGCATTATCTTGCTCAATCGACTTGTTGCCTAAATCAATTGTATTGTGTTCATCATTTTCGTATAAAGCTGTCGGTGAGCTATTTGTATTACTATTTTTTTTGTTAATATATAATTTATATACAAAAAATGCGACCATTATCCCTAATAAAATAGGAATTAACCAATAGAGTTTACTCGACTGTTTTGTCTTGGGTTGAATTTTTGGGTTGGAATTAACTGTATTTTGGGTAATATTTTCAGTTTCATTGGTTGTATCATCAAGTTTATTGATCAATAATTCTTTATTCAACTTTATAGGGTCGAATTTTAATTCAGGCAAACCAAAAGTTGAAGCATGATAATTCGAAACAGCAGGTGAAAATGCTATTTGTGATTCATAATCTTTATACAATTTACCAACATTCGGAATATCTACTTCTTCATTAAAAGATAAAGAATTTTTTATTGAATCAACATAATCATTCATCACTATCTCAGCTTGCAAAAGATTCAATTGATGAGAATGAGAAATAGCATTTACTAACAAATTATTATCCTCTTTTATTTCTTCAGAAAAAGAAATAGATTTAGATGGTGGATTTATAACTCCTTCAATATGATGAATATATGCAGGTTGATATTGGGTGAATAACCTCCCCAAACCAGGAAGATTAACACAATCATTCTGATATAAGAGATTGCTAATATGTGCTGCAATATCAATTACCATTTAACATCAAAATATTTGGAATATATTAATTTGATGCAAAACTACATAACGAAATCAAGTATTTTAATACTTTACAAATTTTCTTATTAATTATTTTTCAAATTTGTTTGAATTGTTAAATTTTTTAGAAAATCTATTTTTATTCGAATGTATATCGTTTCATATTTCAAATCATATTATTTATGAGAATTTTTCTAATAATTATTGGAATATTCATTACTTGCTTAAGTACAAATGCTCAAAAAACCTTCGGAATAAAAGCTGGTTTGGGCACTTCAATTATTTTGATAAAAGACAATAGTGAAATCAACGATATTGATTTTGTTGAAAACCAACATTTTGGGTTTGTAAAAAAATTTCCATTAAAGTATAATTGCGATTTACTTATAGACTTACTTTGGAGCAAAAAAGGTGGGAAATTATTTTTTCATGATAATTTTGCTACCATCAATCTAAATTATATTTCATTACCAATTTACGTTAATTACAATATTCAGAAATTTTCATTAGGGATAGGTCTGGAACCTTCATTTAAGATAAGAACTGTTGTACAAGGAGTATCGGCAAATGAAGTACAAAAAGCTCTTTTTGAAAGAACTTTTTCTCAAAATTTTAATACGAATTTATTTACAAGTCAATCATTTATTTGGAAAAATATATATTTAGAAAATAGAATCGGAGTTGGCTTGCAACCGCTTACAAAATATAATTGTACTGACGAAAATGGAAACACTCTAATACAGGAAAACACTGGCACTTCTATTTGGTTACAATTTTCCTTAGGATATTTCTTTAAATAGAACTTTGAATTTTCTTTTTTAAAATTTTAATTACTTTTGTAGTTTATCTTATATATATTTTCATGTTTCGAGTAGTAATTACGTTAATCCTATTTATTTTCATTTTTATTAACATTAAAGCTCAACAAACAGCAAATGTAGTTGGTAAAATTACCGATATCAATAATGATACTCCAATAGAGTTTGTCACTATATTTATTGATGGAACAAATACTTTTGTCGAATCGGATATACATGGAAAATATTCAATAAAGATACCAGCAAAGACAAAAATCATCCTAAAATTTAGAAGAATTGGTTATAAAGAAGTTTCATATTCTTGCAGACCATTAGAACACGATGAACGATTCGAAGTGAATGTTGCATTGCCCTCTTCCGAATCGAATCTTGAAGTAATCATCAAAGAAAGCAGGCTTCAAGAAAGCGGAATGATTAAAGAAAATGTCTCAGAATTAAAATACTTGCCAACAACTACTGGCAACTTAGAAAGTATTCTTCCACATATCGCTTTAGGAGCTAGCAGCGGAACAGGTGGTGAACTCAGCTCACAGTATAATGTAAGAGGCGGTAATTACGATGAAAACTTAGTATATGTAAATGATTTTGAAATATATAGACCGCAGCTCATCAGACAAGGGCAACAAGAAGGATTGACCTTTGCAAATATGGATTTGGTGAAAGATCTATCCTTTTCATCTGGTGGTTTTCAGGCAAAATATGGCGATAAGATGTCATCTGTTTTAGACATCAAATATAAAAGAGCAGACTCATTAAGGGCATCTGTATCTGGCAGTCTTCTGGGTGGCTCTGCACATATAGAAGGAAGTATGAATCTCGACTCCACACATTACAAAAAATTTAGATATTTGGTTGGTGCAAGATATAAAGACACAAGATATATCCTCGGCTCATTGGATACAAAAGGGGAATACACTCCTCATTTTACAGATATACAAGCCTATTTGACCTATGATTTATCGAGAAGTTGGCAAATAGGATTTCTTGGGAATTTCAATCGTTCAGTTTATAATTTCCAACCATCTTCAAGAAATACTGCTTCAGGTCTTGTAAATTTTGCACTACAATTATATACTGTTTTTGAAGGGCAACAAAATGACGATTTTGAAACAAATTTGGTTGGGTTATCATTTACTTACTTGCCTGATAGAAAAAAAAATCCATTATTCTGGAAGATTTTGGTATCCAATTACCAAAGTAGAGAAAAAGAAAGCTTAGATATCAGTGGCTATTACCGATTAGGTGAATTGGATAGCGATCCTGGGAGTAGCACTTTTGGATCTTTAATTTCGATTCTCGGTGTTGGGACTCAACAACAATTTGTTAGGAATGTATTGAAAACAAATGTATCGAATATTGAGGTGAAAGGAGGAATTGAATTGCAAAATTCAAAGAATACCAATTCAATCAAAACTCATTTTTTGCAATGGAGTACTAAGGCACAATTGGAATCAATACAAGATAAGCTTAATGAATGGGAACGCATTGACTCGGCTGGTTATTCATTGCCAGTTCAAGATAGTTTATTGATACTCAACTATGTATTAAAAACTAAAAATGATTTGAATTCACTAAGGGTAAATGGATATTTTCAAGATACTTACACTTATCGGAAGGATGAAAAACATGAAATGCAGATTAGTGGTGGAATAAGATATACTTATTGGTCACTCAACTCAGAATTAAATCTGTCGCCAAGAGCTCAAATCCTTTATAAACCATTAAATTGGAAATCGGACATATCCTTTATATTATCAGGTGGTGTATATTATCAACCGCCATTTTATAGGGAATTAAGGAATACTTTAGGAGTTGTGAACAAAGATGTAGAAGCACAAAAATCATTACATCTTGTAAGTGGTATGACTTGGGATTTCAATTGGGGCAGATTTAGTTCGAAGAAATTTAGGTTAATTTTAGAAGCATATTACAAAAAATTAAGTAACCTTGTCAGTTATGATGTTGAAAATGTGAGAATTAGATATGCAGGAGAAAATAATGCAACAGGATATATTACAGGGCTTGATCTAAGAGTGAATGGAGAATTCGTGCCTGGAGCAGAATCTTGGTTTAATATTTCTTTTTTAAGAGCAAGAGAAAAGCTGAATGGTGTGGTACATAAAGTCAGAGAAGTAGGCAGTGCAACTGGAGAAGTTGTAAATGACGTACCAAGACCTACGGATCAACTCATGACTTTATCTATATTTTTTCAGGATTATCTTAAGAAAAATAAGAATATTAAAATGCATCTCAATGCAACAGTAGGGACCGGACTACCTTTCGGAATTCCTGATAATAATATTGAATATCGAAATACATATAGATTCAACGCATATCATAGAGTGGATGTTGGGTTTTCCTTTTTGCTGTATGATAGGAATACGATGAAAACCAAAAAGCCAAACCATTTCTTAAGATTCACTAGAAGTTCATGGCTAAGTTTAGAAGTCTTTAATTTATTAAAGGTAAGCAATACGGCATCTAACACATGGATCAAAACAATATATAATTCAGAATATGCAATTCCTAATTATTTGACATCAAGGCGATTAAATATTAGATTTAGGTTGGATTTGTAATACTTTTAGCTAAAAAATTTGTGACAAGTTTAATTTTTGAAAATTATATCATTAGTTTAAAAAACTTAAATTTTTTGATACTTATTTGAAAAATTCAGTAGTATTGAGTTACAACAAATATAAATGGATAAAAAAATTAATTTATTTTATATAAAATTCATATTATTTTGATTAGCAATAAAATATATAAATTCAAATATTAATTATTTTCATATATACAATTTATTGATTTAATTGAAAGTAGTCAATTATTTAACAAATGTTAATTATAATGGCGATTTAATTAGATTTTTATTTTATAAAAAATTGTAATTATTTCTAACATTTTTTGAAAAAATGAATATATATTCACATCTTTGTAGCTGAAAAATTACAAATCCTCTATTTAATAATTTTATATTTCAATTTCTTACATTAGTTTAAATGCCAAAACGATTTAACATATTAGTCACTCACTAATAACTACAATTATATGAGAGCGATATTGTCGATTTTACTATTGAGCACTATATTATACCAACCAAATGCACAACAAAATATTGAATGCCCATTTATAGCAGCAGTTGTTTCCTGTCCTAATCCATTAGGTAGTGGCACTTCTACTGCTATTAGACTAAAATGGACTTCAAGTACATTTCCTGGATGTGTTCCGGATACAATTTTTCCTGATACAATTGGAATTATTTATTCTGCCGATGGTGGTTTAACCGTGAATGTTGAGAAAGTAACAAAAATACCTAGTTCATGTGAAGGAGCTCCGAAATATGCCATTAATTATCATGCTCCAACGTTTGGTGGATGTCAATGTACATTATACGATGGTCTGGTAGTAATAAATAACAATATTTGTGCATATATAGATGGTATATTACCCATCCAATTAGGTGCTATTAACGTATCAAACATTAATAAAAAACCAGTCTTACAATGGACTACTGTAACTGAAAAAAATAGTGCATATTTCACTATTCAAAGATCATTTGATGGAATAACTTTCAATAATATTTATAATTTTCCTGCAAGTGGTGATAGCAAAACAGAAAAATATTACAGCTATACAGATCAAGAAACAGATAAATTTCAAAATCATACTACAATATACTATAGATTAATAATGATTGATAAAGATGATAATTTTAGTTATTCTCCTACTGTAAGTTTGAACATAGATAGAGAAGGGCAAGGGTTGAAAATTATCAAAATTAGGGATTGGAATATTAGTTCTAATGTCAATATATATTATAATGCAGACATTTCTGAAACTATCATAATAAATCTTATAGATTTAGAAGGTAAACTTATCAAATCAGTTGAAGAATTTTCTACAGTAGGTTTGAATAATTGTTCGATGTTGTTACCTGATATTTCCTCTGGAAATTATTATTTAACAATAACGAATGGTAGAAATATCGATACTCAAAAGTTAATTTATAGCAATTTTTAGTATATTTAACAAAACATTGACAGTGTTACGTTACTTTTAGTGATGCACATTTCATATCAAACACTTATCTTTGCGAAAAATTAAATTTCAATGAAAAAAAGTATATTCTACAGTATTCTTGTGTTTTCGGCACTTAGTATTATTTCTTGTAATACTGGAAAATCTCCTTTGGAGAATGGCGGAAATAGCACATTGAATAAAGATAATAGCTCTAAAGATGGCATAATAGACCAAGGAGCAAACTTAGGTCCAGTTACAGGAATGGAGTTTGAAGAACCAATTTTTGATTTTGGAACTGTTGAAGATGGTGAAAAAGTAATACACATTTACAAATTCAAAAATGTTGGAAATGAACCTTTAGTAATTGCGAATGCAAAAGCTTCTTGTGGTTGTACAGTTCCTGATTGGCCCAAAGATCCAATTGAGCCAGGTAAATCTGGTGAAATAAAAGTTCAATTTGATTCGAGTGGAAAAGGTGGAGAAGGTGGAGCTCAAACAGAAAAAAGAGTAACAGTAACTGCAAACACTAATCCTCCGCAATCTTTTTTAACAATTAGAGGAAAAGTAAAATCAAAAGCAGGTTCGAAACAAACCGCAACACATTAAAAATCAAATATTTATATAATCAAAACGCCTATGTTTTTACAATATAGGCGTTTTTTTAGTTTTATGAAATCATATTTATCATTAGTAAAATTTAGTCACACCATTTTTGCATTGCCTTTTGCATTATTGGGTATGTCATTAGGATTTAAAATCAGCCAGACTAGTTTTGATATAACATTATTCTTAAAGATATTAGTATGTATGATAAGTGCTAGAAATGCTGCAATGGCATTCAATAGATATATAGATAGGGAAATTGATAAAAAAAACCCAAGAACAGCTTCAAGAGAAATACCTAGTAATATCATTAGTTCAAAAAACGCACTATTTTTTATAATAATAAATTGTATAATTTTTTGTGCTACAACATTCTTTATCAATAAGCTGTGCTTCTATCTATCTCCAATTGCTTTGTTTGTAATACTTGGATATAGTTACACAAAACGATTTACTTTTTTATGTCATCTAATATTGGGTATTGGACTTGGACTGGCACCTATTGGTGCTTTCATAGCTGTTACGAATCACTTTGATATTTTGCCAATTCTCTACGGATTTGCTGTAATATTTTGGGTAGGAGGATTTGATGTAATTTATGCTTTACAAGATAGCAATTTTGATAAAGAAAATGATTTATATTCAATACCATCGAAATTTGGTGTTGATAATGCTATCAAAATTTCGATGGTATTTCATATTTTATCAGCAAGTTGTATAATTTTAGCAGGATACTTAGCTTATTTTAAATACAATCTTGGGTTAGGCATTTTATTTATTATTGCAAATATTCTCTTTTTATTTTTACTATTTTATCAGCAAATGATAGTTAGAGAAAAGGATATGAGCAAAATAAATCTTGCTTTTTTTACAACTAATGGTATTGCATCAGTATTATTTGGGGCTTTATATATTATTGATCTTTTTAATTAGCAGGATATTCTTTTGTAAATTGATATTTCAACAAATCATAAGATGATACGATTCCTAATAATTCATGATCGCTATTGCAAATAGGAATAGCATGGAATAAATGTTCCATCAGTACCTCAGCTGCAGCACCAACTTTATCGTCTGGTTCAAGGAAAGCAACACCTCTTGTCATAACATCACCAACTTTAATATTTTTAAATTCTTCATGTGGTTTGTTCAGCCAAAATAATTTAGAACTTGATATAATACCAACCATTTTCTTGCCATCCACAACAGGAATATGTTGTAGTTTTTTACTTTTCAACAATTGTAGTACTTCATACAAACTTTGATCTTCTGTAACAGTTTGTACATTTACAGTCATAATACTTGAGATAGGCTCATTCATCATAATCTTAAATAATTTTATACTTAAAGGTAAAAATATTTAACGAATTAGACAAATAATATTTGGTACAAAATTTATTTTTTATATTTTAATTAACAAAATCATATTTTTATTTGACTTTGAATAATTAGTAAACATTATATTCTTCATAAAATTTGTTAATATGAATAGTTATATATAATTTTGCGCCTCGTTAAATGACCTGATGTTTCCTTCGGAAATTATTCAGGTATGGTTTCACTACCTAATCTATTAAAAAATGTCAGTAAAATTAAGATTGCAACGTAAAGGTCGCAAAAAAGCTCCATTCTATCACATCGTGGTTGCAGATGCAAGATCACCTAGAGATGGAAAATTCATTGAAAAAATTGGTACTTATAATCCGATGACAAAACCAGCAACTATCGATTTGGATAGAGATGCTGCTTTTGATTGGCTAAATAAGGGTGCTCAGCCTACAGATACTGTAGCAGCTATTTTGAGATTTAAAGGAGTTATGTACAAAAAGCATCTCATGAGAGGTGTAAAAAAAGGTGCACTAACTACTGATCAAGCAAATGACAAGTTAAATGCTTGGATAGAAGCTAAAGAAGGAAAAATTGCAAATAGAGTTGAAAGCACCAAAAAAGAATTGGAGGAATTCAGAAAAATGGTTGATGGAAAACCTAAAGCAAAACCTGTTGTTGAAGAAGAAGTGGTAGAAGTAGTTGAAGATGCAGCTCCAGTAGCTGAAGAAGTGGTTGAGGTAGTTGAAGAAGCTACTCCAGTTGCTCAAGATGTAGTTGCAGAAGCAGAAACTCCTGCTGTTGAAGAAACTTCAACAGAAACTCCTACAGAAGAAGCATAATCTTACTTAAGATTATTCCAAATAAAAAAGAGGTGTTACATTTGGTTTCACCTCTTTTTTTTTGTATCTACTAGCTAACTATCAAATAATTAGCTAGTAGAATATTTATTATTTCCTCAATATGGTAACATCTCCTTTATAAACTTTATTAGATCCATCCTTAAATCTTACTTTTGTCCAATAAACATATACTCCAGGATTCATGTCTTTATTTTGGAAACGACCATCCCACCCAAGGCTTGGCTCACTATGATTGAAATTATCTCTTTTGAATAACAAATTGCCCCATCTATCGAATATCTGCAAAGTTTCAATTTGCTCTACATTTTTGTTGCCATATAATGTGAAGAAATCATTAGTTCCGTCTTCATCGCCAGGACTAAAAATATTTGGTATGAAAACTTCTTTATCGTTTTGAATAGAAACTAGAACACAGTCTTCGGCTTTACAATATGCTTTATTATAAATTGTCAGACAGTATTCATGCCAAAGTTCAGGTTTTGCAACAACAGCTAATGGGTTATTTGGAAGAGTTGGAATGTTTGGTTTCCATTCAATTTTATAAATTGAATCCTTTGTGATTTTTTTCAAAATTGCTTCAATGATTGTACTATCACCAAACTCAATTAACAAATCGGGACCAAGATCGACTGAGAAATTTTCTCCATCTGGAACGACAATCGAATCTTTAGATTTACAGCCATTCACATCTTCCAATTCTATTGGATATATTCCAGGAACTTTGATTCCTAAATCCAAAGGTGCTAATCCTGAATTCCACAAAACTTTTACTCCATTCATTTTATAAGTTAATGGAAATTCTCCATTAATTATCTTCATCGTAACTCCAGCATCTAATTTACCTTTACAACTCGGTACTTTTACAATATATTCTGCTTCAGGTTTAGATGTTTTTGCAATAACATTTACTGTATCTAAATCATAACATCCTGTAACTGAATTATATACTTTCAATTGATAAGCACCTCCATTACTTGCTATTGTAAATTTAGAAGTAGGTTTTGTATTAGCTGGACCAGTCCAAACATAATTGATGTTCGCTCCACTAGTTGATTGATTTCCACCGAGTTCAGTAGTTGGAACTTTACAATTTATCAATTTATCAATACCTGCATCAGCAAATGGAGTTGGATTTACTAGAACTTTTACTATTACAGTATCTCCCAAACAGCTTGGTGGAGTTTTCTTAGATTCGATACCATATCTAAATAAATATACTCCAGATGGTACTCCTTTAGTTCTGAAAGTAGCATTATTAGCATCAAAACCACTAACTAATTGCAGTGATTCCCATTTTCCACCAAAATCTTCATTCGATAAAATATTTGATAAATAGAATGTAGTATCAGTACCTTCACAAGCAGAAGACAATTTTGCATTACCAGCTGTAGCCTTACAATAACAATGATAACCTCCATCCAAATACAAAGTATCACAAGAGGATTCGGTTTTTATACTAAATTGATAGTTGATATCACTTTTTATTGGATTTGAAGTAAATGTCTGACCAGAAAAAGTACCTAATGTAGAACCTGGCAATAAAATTAGGTTGCCACCAGAACTTGCTAATTCATAACTCACGGTATAAGTTGTATCTTTAGCATTACAAACATACACAGGTTGACCAACAACTTTTGGAGCAGGAATATAAATAAATTTGAAACTCACAGAACAACTATCTCTATAACCTGCATTATCTTCTAACCATTGTAAAGTATAATCACCAAATTCAGAAACTTTTAGTGAAGTTCCCGCAGAATTTTGATTACCAATTGTTACTATCGAACCAGTTGGTTTACTTATTACAGTCCACTTCCCAACTCCTACACTAGCTGTTGCCTTTAAGTTATGTTGTAGTCCACAATATATAGTATCCGTTGGAGGACAAACAGCCTTAGGGCATTTATAGAAAACGACTGGTTGCCAAACAAATCCTAAACACTTATTATTGACTAAATTGAGCTGTCCATTATTCAAACTATCACCTACTCCAAATGCGATATAGTATGTTTTACCAAATTTCATTGGAGGTACTAATGTAAATTGACCAGTTTTATTGCGATCAAAAATTACACCTACTTTTTTGGAAGAACAAGTATCAGTTAAGATATATTCATAAGTATCATTTGGATCAAACTTAGAATTATTATCATTCGTTGCTTGAACAAATCCATTACCATTATCATCAATACATACTTTTAATAAGTTAGATGGCATAGTACCAACTTCAGTATTTAGACATTGACAATTTTTAGTTCCATTAATTGTTGTTTTACAACCAAATGCATCAATAATTTCAAATTGATATTGAATAGTATCTGATGGTATTGGATTTGAAGTGAAACTTGTACCAGTAACTGTCCCACCATTCATTCCTAATACTTTATATGGTCCACCACATCCACTGATTGAAAATGTAACAACATATTCTGTGAAGATATTATTACAAGTTGCAACTCGATTAACATCAGTAGGCGGGTTGCTAAAGTCAATTTCTACTGTGTCTTGATTCTTGCACCCATTATTATCAGCAAATAATTGATATTTATAAAGTCCACAAATTGAAACATTTATATCTGTAGATGTCGTATTTGGTGTAGAAATATTGCTTTGCCCAGGACCTGATATAGTTGACCAAGAACCATTTCCTAATGTCCATGACCCATTTAAAGTATAAGTTTGTCCACAAATAGAATCTTTTACTCCAGCGTCAACTTTAGGTGTACAATTGAAAACAATTGGTTTACTAATATCAGCGAGACAAGTATCATTTAATTTTACTTGTTGTGGATTAAAAGGATCTTGACGAGCTATAACATAATGAGCATAATAAGGTATTCCACAAGTCATACCAGTATTAAAAGTAAATAAACCAGATTGATTTCTTTGTAAAATTTTTGTTGATGGTAATTTCAAATCAACGCCAGTTGTCAATAAAAATTCGGAAATATCTTTTCCACCCTTTTTCCCAGTTCCAGTAACTGTTGCTGTCTCATTTTCACAAACATCATTTGTATTTATAGAGAAAACTTCTGCAATACAATCACATTCACGAACACCAGTAAGTCTTTGACTTTCACAATCATTCAAATCAGATACATAAAAATCGAAAGGATCTCCTGCCAAAATTGGCGACGAAACATATTGATTACCAACAATTTGTACCCCATTTACTTTGTAAGGAGGCTGCCCTCCAGAAATAGTAAATTTCATTGTATAGCTTAATCCTAAGCTATCGCAACTTTTCAAAGGAGCAGATACTTGTAGATCGTCAGGGAAAAAGTCAACTTTTACATCATCTTTGCCTTTACATCCAAAATTATCACTTGTCCACTCAAAAATATATGAACCATATTTTGAAACTTTCACATAGGTTTTAGAATTAGATTGTTGTTCAAAAACGGCAATACCTGTACCAGATAGCAAGTTCCAATTTCCTTTAGGAGCATTCGCAACTACCTCAATTGTTGCACTATCACCGCAAATAGTAAAATCAGGAATTGCGATTGGTTTTGGATAACCATGGAATACAACTGGTTGACCAGGAGCAATAGACAAACATAAATCGTTGATCAAATCCACTTGTCCATTTCCAAGATCATTCCCAGCAACATAAGATATATAATAGGTGTTTTCTAATTTCATAGGCGGGCTAATAAATTTGAAAATACCATTTTTATTTCTATCAATAATATTTCCAAGTTGAGTTCCTGGATTGGTATGCAATATAAATTCAAAAGTGTCATCAATTTGAAGAACTTGATTTCCTTTATGAATTGCTTGAACAGTACCGTCCTCACAAGCAGATAAAACTGCATTCGACATCTCACCAGCATTAGTTGGGCAACTACAAAGTTTTGCACCTGAAATAGTGTCGCTCACACATTCATTGTCTCCATACACTACAAATCTAAAAGTACTAGAATCAGGCAAAGGATCTGAAACAAAATTATATGGAGCAACATTCACAATTTTTTGACTTCCGTTTATTAGATTTTTTACAACGAATGATGTACCGCAACCATTAATTGAGAAACTAACAGTATAGAAAGTTTTGGAAGTATCGCATATCACACTCACATTAGATACAGTAGGTGGCAAACTTACATTTACATTTACAGTATCCAAATCAAAGCAACCATTATTATCTTCTTTCCATAACAAATCGTAATTACCGCAGGAATTTGATAAAAATGCAGTTCCAGCATTAGATGTAGATAAAGATGCATTACTATTAGCTGGTTTGTTCAGAATCGTCCAAGTTCCATTTCCAAGGCTTGGTTTTGTATTAATTGTCGTTTCGAATTGGCAAATTTTCTGATCATCTCCAGCTTGAGCATTTGGTATTTTATACACTTTTACTTCAATATCATCATTTTTATTACCACAAACATTATCAGCATCAATTTTTACGATACCTATTGTTTCATTTAACCAATTAATGATGATACTATCTTTAGTTTTATTTACTATAGTACCACCAGTTTGAGACCAGGTATAATTTGCATTTGGATCAATAATATCATTTTTGTAAATATAATTTGTATTAGAAGCACAGATAAATGAAGTTCCAGATACGATTGGTTGTTTAGGTGCTTGAACTATTTTTGCTTTAAAACAAACTTGTTTTGAATTTTTACAAACACCTTTTGCATAAACACATACACTAGCTGTATCTTTTAAAGTTGTCCATTCAACATCAATTTCGTAAGTTCCTTGTCCATTTATGATATTTCCACCATTAAATGTCCATACATATTCAGTAGCAGAAGGATCAAAAGGTATAGAATATGCTGAATAATCACCTTTACATACAATTGGAGGTCCTTGTATAGCAGTCACATCAGGGTTGTAATGAACATAAACAACTTTACAACCCGTAACAGAGCCACATTTATTTTTATTTATTGCACATACCACTTTCTCCCCTGGATCATTTCCAAATTTGACAGTTACACAAGTTGCAGTTTGATTAATGATGGTTGCAAAGCTAGGTAATTGCCAAGAGTAAGTACTTCCTGGCTGAGGGTTCGTAACACAAAATTGCAAGTTGCCACCTTGACATACAGAATCCAAACTAGCAACAATTGGTTCAGTTGGATTGTCCAACACTTGAATTGTATAACATTTTGAAGTGTCTTTATTACAAACATTAACTGTTTGAATACAGATTTCATCATCAGGTGCAGAAACTGTTATTGAACCTGGGTTTCCAGTCGAAACTAAAGCTCCATTTAAAAACCAATTATATGTAAATGCTGGATTTGCATTAGTTACACTAATATTATATGTGTTGCCATCACAGAATGGACCAGTAGTATTAATTACAGCAGCAGTAGGTTTTGGAGGATAGTTTTGAGTAATGGTTATTTGAGCTGTTTTGCTACAAATTTTACCATTATAATTTAATGTAATTTCTACTTTATAAGTTCCTGGATCTTTTGTGGTTATATCACAAAAAGATGCACCAGAAATGAGTATATTATTTTTATACCACTTATAGGTGGCTATTGCACTCGACGGTTGTAAATCAGCATTACAAGCTGAAATTATTATTTCATCATCAGGGCAACTCAAATTCGTAGCAGATGCTGTAAGATTTGGATTAATTATTAGCCCAATAATATTGACAGTTATTGTGGTATCACAACTTCTAGGAGGTTGATTTCCAACTCCTTGACAAGTGAATTGCTTCAACCCAGGATTATTTCCAAAAAAAGTATTTGCACAATATGTAAAAGATTCACTTTCACATAACACCCTATCTCCCAAGTCTTTAACATTTGGTGGATATTGATTTACAGTTATATTAAAATTATAATTACATCCTTGAGGAGTTGTTAATATTACAACATGCTGCCCTGGTGAAAAAGGTGCTCCAGGTAATGGGTTTGGAGCATTTGGTACATTCGTACCTGGCCAAAAAGGATCTTCATCACAAATAAATACTACTGTATCTCTATCTGGAACGGTTATCACAGGAAAAGAGTAACAGACATTAGTATCTTTATTACAAACATTGGTTGTTTTCACACATAATGTAAAGCTTGGTGCATTTACAACTGTATTTATCGAACTTCCTTGTCCAATAGTTTGTCCGTTTAATGTCCATTCATAGGTAAATACAGGATTATAATTACTTATTGTAAAAGTATAAGATTGATTATTACAGAATGGTCCTTTTTGAGGAACATTCGCAGGTGTAGGGTTTGGTGGAAAATTCTGAATAATATTTACTGTTGCATTCTTAGTACATGATTTACCATTATAGGTACCAGTAACTTCTACTTTGTATAACCCTGCCGCAGTCAATGTAATAGAACAACCAGTAGCACCAGATATTAATACATTATCTTTATACCATTTATAAGTTGTGGTTGCACCATTTGGCAAAACTGTACTTCCACAAGCATCTAATGTAATAACATCTCCAGGGCAATTTAAAACTGTGGCAGATGGAATAATTTGTGGTGTAATAATAATTCCAATTATATTAACAAGAATTGTTGTATCGCAACTTTGTGGGGGTGCATTACCATTTCCAGCACAATTGAATTGTTTTTGGCCTCCATTTGATCCAAAAAAAGTTTGTCCACAATAGGTAAATGATTCAGTTTCACATAGCACTTTATCTCCTAGATCTTTAGTTAATGGAGGATATTTATTTACAGTGATATTAAAATCGTAATTACAACCTTGACTATTCGTCAAAGTAACTTTATGAAAACCAGGAGCAAAAGGGGCTCCAGGTAGTGGATTCGGAGCATTCGGCACATTAGTTCCTGGCCATGTAGCATCTTCATCACAAATGAAAACAGTTGTATCTCGGTCTGGAACTACTATTGCAGAAAAAGTATAGCACTTGTTGGTATCAATATTACAGGCATTAGTTGTTTTCACACATAATGTAAAAGTTGGTGCGGTAGCAGTCACGTTTACTGAAGTTCCATTTCCAACTGGGTTTCCATTCAAAGTCCAAGAATAGGTGAAATTTGAATTAGAATTGGATATTGTAAACGTATAATTCTGATTGTTACAAAATGGACCAGTTTGAGGTACATTTGCTGGTGTTGGAGGTGGAGGAAAACTTGAAGTAATAGTTTTGGATGCTTCTTTCGAACACGATTTTCCATTAAATGAAACATTTACTTTTACTTTATAAACCCCTGCATCTGTAGCATCATAAGTACAACCTGTAGCTCCAGAAATCAATACTCCATCTTTATACCATTCATAACTAACAGTAGCATTGTTAGGTGTAAATGTAGATCCACATGCATCTAGGGTTATTTTATCGCCTGGGCAATCTAAATTTGTACCACTTGCTGTTAGTACAGGAGTTATTACAATACCAATAATATTTACCATAATAGTGGTATCACAACTAGTTGGTGGAGTGCTTCCTGTTCCAAAACAAATAAATGTTTTTTGACCAGATTGAGTGCCATTATAAGTTTTGCCACAATAAGTGAAAGATTCAGTTTCGCATAAAACCTTATCTCCAAGGTCTTTTTGATTAGGTGGAAGTTTATTTACGGTTACATTAAAAACATAAGGACAGTTTTGGGCAGTTTTCAGATTAATAGCATAAGTACCAGGAGCAAAAGGAGCACCTGGCAATGGAGAAGGTGCATTCGGCACATTTGTACCAGGCCAAGTGGCATCTTCATCACAGATAAACACGGTAGTATCTCTATCAGGTGGTGTTAATATTGTAAATACTTTACATAACTCGTTAGTTGAATCACAACCATTTGATGCTTGGCAACAAATCTCTATAGTACCAGGAGCATTAAAGTTTACTTGAGTACTAGTTCCAGTAGTTCCATTTATTGTAATATCATTACCTTGGAGATTACCTTTTTTGATAGTTGCATCACCTTGCTTTACCCACCAATGATATTTTTGAGCACCAGAAGCTGTTGGCACACTAAAGTTGTACCAAACATCTGGAATTGGATTTGCACAAGGAATTGGGTTTGGAGCATTAGACGTCATTGGCGACCAGTTCTGAGGGAATGGATTAGGCGGTTTGGAGATACAACTTGGTTGATCCACTTCTACACTAAAAAAGCATTGAGCTCCTCCATAACCATCAATCATTAAAATATAATTCATACCAGCCTGATAATCAACGTTACTACCAAATCCACTAATTGATCCACTAAAACCAGAATTACAAGCTAAAGGTAAAGTGTTACATTGACCTGCTTTATAAATAGCAGCTTGAATCTGACAACCAGAATTGGAAGTAATAGTAAATGTAATAGCACCAAGTCCAAAACATTGCGGAACAAATAAAAAATATTGGTCATTATCCAATGATGTATTTGGTGGGCAAAAGTTACTGGGTGAAGCTCCTTGGCTTTGAAAATTAAAAGTATTTCCAAAATAAGGATTTAAACAAACCCAACATGGGTTTCCACAGGTTTCACCAGCTCCACCAGGGACAGGGGTACATGGTGTTTGTGCATTTGAAAGGTAATATCCAAAGAATAAAATAAGACTTAGTAAATGTCTTTTCATAAAATAAATGATTGCAATAAAAATAAAGTAATTCTTGGAACTGATAAGATGACATTTAATGGCAACAAAAATAGAAAAATTAAAACTCATTTAATATAATTTTTTAAAAAAAATAATTTATAAAATATAATATTTACAAATGTCATTCTATACAAATAATCCTCAACTAATTAGAATAAATACAATTTTGCAATTTTCAAAAATCGCTAAAATAAACATATATATAAATTATTGATAATCAATTAATAACATATATTAATGAATCAATATAAATATTGTTATTAAATATCTTGTAATTTATCTATCTTAGCGACCTGATTATGAAATTTGGAACATTAAATTTATACAATCAAAAATGATTGAACCACTGTTCAAAATAAGGCATCAAGGGTACTATGGATTCATAAATAATTTGGGAGAAATCTCCATTGAGCCACAATATATCTATGCGGAAGCATTTCATAATGGATTTTCGAGGGTTCGATTGAATGATCGATTGGTTCATTTAGACCAGCTGGGTAGGCTTTTGGTAAAAAAATTATATCAATATGTAGGCAAATATGAAAGTGGACTAGCTCCGGTGCAATTGGTTAGATATTGGGGTTATATTGATCAGAAAGGAAATCCTTTTACACTTATACAATATGATGAGGCACAGGAGTTTAGCGAAAATTTAGCTTGTGTACGTTTAGAAGGAAAAGTAGGTTATATTAATACAGAAGGCACCTTATTATTTTCGCCTCGTTTTGCTGAAGGGAGTGCATTCAAAAACAATATTGCTGCTGTAATAACAGAGTCAGAAGAGCCTGCATATATCAATCTAAGAGGAGATGTTTTGTTTCATACCAATTATGATTTTAATGGTGCTTTTAATTCCACTTTGGCAATAATTTCTAGTGGGCAAAAATGGGGGCTTATGGATCAAAATGGCAAGACTATTTTACCTCCACAATTCGATATTTTGGAAGATCTCAACGATTTGAAATTCCATGATAATTTAATTGCTGCTTCGAAAGATGGATTGTTCGGTTTTATTGATTTGAATGGCAAATTAGTTATTCCTCACCAATACGAATATGTATCAAATTTCTCTGATGGATTTGCTGCATTTCATAATGATGAAGGGATATTTGGTTTTTTGGATAAAGAAGGAAAAGTAGTAATAGAGCCAACTTATGAAGAAGTGGGTGATTTTGTAAATGGCTATGCTCCAGTGTCTTTGAATGATAAATGGGGATATATTGATAAACAAGGGAATATTATTGTAAAACCCGTTTTTGATATTGCTACAAGTTTTGAAAACGGATTAGCAATGATAGAGATAAAAGGAAATATGGCTTATATCAATACCAAATTTGATGTGGTTTGGCAAGAAGAATAATTTGTTATGGCATTAATTTTATCTGTAAATAATATTACTCCTAGATTTGGCTCTAATTGTTTCTTTGCTGAAAATGCAACAATTGTAGGCGATGTAGAAATGGGAGATGACTGTAGTGTATGGTTTCAAGCGGTTGTCAGAGGTGATGTCCATTATATCAAAATGGGTAATAAAGTGAATGTTCAAGATGGTGCAATTATACATTGTACTTATCAAAAAGCTCCAACTAATATTGGCAATAATGTATCTATTGGTCATAGAGCAATTGTACATGGTTGTACTATAAAAGATAATGTATTGGTTGGGATGGGAGCAATCATTATGGATCATGCAATAGTTGAAGAGAATGTATTGATAGCCGCTGGTGCAATAGTTTTAGAAAATAGCCAACTAGAAAGTGGATTTATTTATGCTGGAATTCCTGCTAAAAAAGTAAAGGCAATTAGCGAATTGCAATTTAAAGATACCATTCATCGCATTTCAAATAATTATGTGATGTATGCAGATTGGTTTCGATGAGAAATACGTTAATTACCCATGTCCAATTTTGCAATAATTGACGTTGAAACAACGGGAGGTCAACCACATGTTGACAAAATCATCGAAATAGCCATCATTATTCACGATGGTAGAAACATAATTCAACAATACGAAACTCTAATTAATCCTGAACGACTTATTCCATCTAACATATCAATACTTACTGGCATTTCGAATGATATGGTTCATTCGGCTCCGAAGTTTTATGAAGTGGCAAAAAAGATAATAGAGTTGACAGAAGATACTATTTTCGTAGCTCATAATGTCCGATTTGACTATAATTTTGTCCGAGAAGAATATAAAAGGCTTGGATATATTTTCACAAGAAAACAGTTATGTACAGTAAGATTATCTAGGCAGACATTTCCAGGTTTACCTTCTTATAGCTTGGGAAATCTGATAAAACATTTTCATATTCAAGTGAATGCACGTCATAGAGCAATGGCTGATACTTTTGCCACAACATTAATATTTGAAAAAATTGTTTTATTAAATCAAGAATTATCCGATTCGGCAGAATTAATATCGCTAGGAATTAAGGAAAGTAAGTTGCCACAAAATCTTACTATTGAAAAAATATCTAGTTTGCCAGAAGAATGTGGTGTATATTATTTTCACAATAAAGATGGAAATATTATCTATGTTGGGAAAAGCAAAAATATCCGAAAAAGAATAGTTGAGCATTTTTCAGATCATACCGAAAAGGCATCCAAACTTCAAAAACTAGTATTTGATGTATCTTACGAACTTACTGGTAGTGAGCTAATTGCGTTAATATTAGAAGATACTGAAATTAAAAAATTGAAGCCAGATGTGAACAAATCACAAAGAAAATATATTTATCCTTACACCATTCAGTATTTTTTGGATCAAGATGGTTATATGAGATTTGGAGTAGCAAAAAACTCAGTTGCAAACCAAAAAAAATATACAATGGTCGGCGAGTTTGCCCGCCTTCCAGATGCCAAGTCTAAATTAATACAGATTAAAAATGCTTTTCAATTGTGTGCTATATTGTGTGGAATTGAATATGGGAATGGAGCCTGTTTTGATTATAAAATTGGAAAATGCTATGGTGCATGCTGCAAAAATGAATCATTTTTGGATTATAATGCTCGAACACAAGATGCAATAATTGCATTAAATCGGAACTTAGAAGGTTCATTTTTGATTATAGATGCTGGTAGATCTTTGGATGAAAATTCGGTTGTTTATGTTCAAAATGGCAAGTTCATGGGTTATGGATATATTGATAATGCAGAACATTTTAGTACAAATGAAATTATACAACAAATTAAAAAATCTAATTCAACTATTGATATTCAAAGAATTATATATCGATTTCTAAACGAAAATAAAAAAATTAAAATAATTCCGATAAACGAAATTAAAGAATAATCATTCATTATGCCGAAATGGTTACAACTAAGTAATGGACAATCCATATCTATCTACGATAAGCCGTTTGCTAGTGGTGGGGAAGGCTCATTATTTGCAATTCAAAGTGGATCGGATTCGAATAAAACTGTTGTTAAAATATATAATCAAGATAAAAGAACATCGGTCAGAGAGCGAAAAATTGACTATTTAATCAAAAATCCACCATTACATATCGATAGCAATGGTCATCCATATATTATTTGGCCCAAAAATATTGTGTATGAATCTGGAAAATTTGTTGGTTTCACTATGCCAATGGCAATTGGAGAAAAGCTAGAGTTTCTTTGTCATCCAAAATTACCAAAAAAATTATCTGCTTCTTGGAGCAGATTCTCTTTCTCCGAAGTTGGAATACAAAAATTAAGATTAAAAATTTGCTATAATATTGCAGTGGCAATACATCAATTGCATCAAAATGGAAATTATGTCCTCACCGATCTAAAGCCAGAAAACATTATCATTCAACCAACTGGGTTAATTTCGATAATAGATACGGATAGTGTTTCGGTGAATGCAAGTGACGGCACTAAATTTATGGGACCAGTGGCAACACCAGATTACACACCTCCAGAATATTATAAAGGCATCAATCCAGAGCAGCAACCCATTCCACTAAATTGGGATATGTTCAGTATGTCTGTGTTGTTTTATAGATTACTTTGTGGCATTCATCCATTTACCGGCACTTGCAAACCACCATTTGATCGGTATAATTCTGTACATGAATTTATTGAGAAAGGCATGTTTCCACACTCACCATCAAAAGGGAATTATTTTCACATTGTGCCACCTCCCCATCAGAATTTCCGGACTTTACCACTCAATATTCAAAAGCTATTTATTCAATGCTTTGAAGATGGTCATCAAAACCCTGATAAAAGACCAACTACAAATGATTGGTGTCAAGCATTGAGTCCATTACCCATAATAGTTTCAAATAGAAAATCTCCATTGGCTGATTTTCAAGATTTGAAATTACAACAAATTAATAATGAATCTCTTAATCCGATAGAATATGTTGGTTTGAAAAGTCAAATAGAAAATATTAAAAAAATAAAATACAGCATAAATAATTCATCAACACTCAATTCAGATATTAACAGACTTGCAATACTTAGCAACCAACTCGATCAGTTGTATCAAAAAACGAATCAAGATTTGCAAAAAAACAACTTGCTGATTCAAGAGTTTTATTCACAAAAGCTCCAAAATTTTGAAAACCATAAATCCATATTAGCTCAAAAAAGCAAACAAAACATTGATGAAGAAGTTAGGCAATTACAACAACTTTATGCTCATCGGTTGATGACTACAGATATAATTGAAAAAAAACATCAAGATGAATTAAGATTGAAACTCAAACCTATTCACGATAACTTTTTGCCTAAACAACATACTGTGGAACACCAGATTCAAGTAGTGAATGCGGCATATCAAGATGCGATATTGGCGAAAGAAAGTAAGCTAAATCAATGGTTGGTAGCCATTGAACAAAAAGTAAAAAAGGAAGAACAAAAATATTTCGATAAGTTTGAAAAAGAATACAATGTACAATATAAAAAATTGCAAGTTGAGAAAAATAAAATAATTTCAGCACATAAAAAGGAATTGCAAACAGTTCAAAATCAAGTGTTTTCAAATACAATTTATTATGAATTGTCCAATTTTAGGATTTATGATGTAGCCATGCACTTATTTAATGGCAACTTTTCACAAGTAGATAATTTGCTCATGAATTTAGCTTATAATGGAATTGTCACAGCCGCCGATTTTTCATTAGTTAATGATTTGAATAGCAGCATTTTGAACAAAAATGGCAAGTGGGTCAGAATAGCTGGTTTGAATTCAACTTGGGCAAAAAAGCTTTCGGATTGGCGGACTAAACTCATTAGAAGTATGAATTCAAATATTTCACCAATAGCTTTAAGCAATAGTGATATTGATAAAGTTATTAAAAAACATGAAATGAAATTATACAATATTGAATTAGAAGAAAGAAAACTTTGGCAACATTTACAGAAGCAAAGAAATTCAATTCCTACTTTGCTATCGAGATTACATTACCTTGCAAAAAACAAAGTTACTCAATTGAAAAAAGAACATGAAAGAGGATTAGCAACCATCAACCAAAAATTTTATCCAAGGATACAGAAGAACCAGTTGAAACTAAGCAAATTACAATCAGAATATCAAAAAAAATTAGAAACAACAAAAAATAAAATTAGTAAGCAACTAAAAAACAGCAAGTTAGAAACCAATACTATAAAAAATTTTGAATCAGAAAAAAATAAAATACAAATTTATCATGATGTCAAACAAGATGAAATAAGAGCAGAAATGCAGAAAATAATCAATGATAATCAAAAGGAAATTAACAACTATGGCAACAATATTATTCAGAAAAACAAAGTTATATTAAATGATTATAATAAATATTTGGATTTGATCAAGAAAGAAATTAAATTAAGTAGCTAAATTTTGAATATTTGCAGTCAATATCCAATAAAAATTATAAAACTAATTTCAATATATTGTAATCATTTATTAAATTGCATCGTCTATTATTATAATTAAAAAATTTTTCAATAAATCAAAAATCAATATTATGAGTAAATTTGATGAATGCTTGGATCAATACAGAGCATCTTTTAAAGAAATGGGTGCATCATTTGATGAAGATACCTTAAAAGCTGTTGCAAAATCATTAGGTCCTTCAATTTATAATGCGGATTCATCAAAAGTGTCTGCATCGGATAAAGAGGAATTAGACAGAGTGAAGAATAATTTTCTAATTAAAAAGCTCGGATTAGCTGATGGTGCTGATTTGGACAAAGCTATTCAAGATGTAGTGAACAAATTTGGCAGCTCGAATAGAAATAAATATAGAGCTGTATTCTATTACTTATTAGCAGAAAAATTTGGCAAATTAGGAAATTACAAATAGAATTTAATTAGGAAGTTGCTGACTCCAACACTAATACTTCCATTTAAGTTATAATGAGGTTGTTTTGAGAAAAACAGCCTCTTTTTTTGTTTATGCTAATGCCCATCACCATTTTTCTTTTTCAATCTTTTCATTATCAATATATTCAATATAAATTGTTATTGAATATTTTATGATTTGAGTCATAAAATAATTAATTTTTAACATCCAATTTTGCCTAAAAATTAATTGTTTTTATGAAAAAATTTCTAATTCTATTTGCATTCATAGGTATCCTTTATAGTTGTGGCAACAATAACAAACCTGATGCTACTTCCAATTCGGAACAACCCAAAAGTATGGTATCTGACCCATCATCTTACGATCCACATCGGGGTGAGGGAAAGCACACTACTGTAGAGATTAGCGAAAAAATTGATGATACTATGGCTGAAACAGGTAGTAAAATCCAATCTGTGAAATGTGCTTCATGCCATAAATTATCTGATGAAAAACTTGTTGGTCCAGGTTGGAAAGGGGTAACATCTAGAAGAAAACCAGAATGGATCATGAATTTCATCACAAATCCTGATCCTATGATTGACAAAGATCCAGCTCTTCAAGCTCAATTAGAACTTTGTTTGGTGAGAATGCCAAATCAAGGCTTAAGTGACACAGATGCTAGAGCAATCCTTGAATTTATGAGAAAAAATGATGTAGCAAAATAAATTAAACCAACTATGAAAAATTCTTTATTATATCTTTTAGCAATATCAGTGATGATTGCTACGATATTTTCATGCAAACCTAAAAATGCTTCAAGTGCTGCAGGATCGGATGCAGCCGAAAAATCTTATGTTCCACCAGGAAAATATGATGAGTTTTACAATTTCGTAAGTGGTGGATTCAGTGGTCAAATGAGTGTTTATGGACTGCCAAGTGGTAGATTATTTAGAGTAATACCTGTGTTTTCCGTTGACCCAGAAAAAGGATGGGGTTATAGCGAAGAAACAAAACCAATGTTGAATACTTCACATGGTTTCGTGCCATGGGATGATTTGCATCATATTGAATTATCGCAAACTAAAGGTGAACAAAATGGAAAATGGGCATTCGCCAATGCAAATAACACACCTCGATTAGCTAGAGTTGATTTAAAAACATTCAGAACTGCTGAAATCTTGGAATTACCAAATAGTGGTGGTAATCATAGCTCGCCTTTTGGAACAGAAAATTCGGAATATATCGTTGCTGGGACGAGATTTAGCGTACCTGGCGATAACGACAATGGCGATGTTCCTATAAGCTCTTATAAGCAAAATTTTAAAGGTCATATAAGTTTTGTAAGTGTGGATCCAACTTCTGGTGAAATGAAAGTTGCATTTCAGCTTAGAACTCCAGGTGTGAATTTTGACTTGGCACGATCAGGTAAAGGGAAATCTCATGGATGGTTCTTTTTCTCTTGCTACAATTCTGAACAAGCTAATACATTGCTTGAAGTTAATGCTTCCCAAAAAGATAAAGATTTTATAATGGCTGTCAATTGGAAGAAAGCTGAAGAATATATTAAAGCTGGAAAAGGAAAGAAAACTCCTGTTAAATATGCTCATAACGTTTTTGATGAATCAACACAAACATCAAAATCAACAATAATGGATGAAGTGCTAGTACTTGACATTGCAGAAATAAAGGATATTTGTTACTTCATTCCTTGTCCAAAATCTCCACATGGTTGTGATGTGGATCCTACTGGAGAGTATATTGTTGGTAGTGGAAAATTAGCAGCATTAATCCCTGTGTTTAGTTTTGATAAAATTCAAAAAGCAATTGGAGATAAAGCTTATGATGGTGATTATCAAGGTATTCCAGTTATTAAATATGAAGCTGCATTATATGGTGAGGTAAAAAAACCTGGATTAGGACCATTACATACAGAATTTGATGCAAAAGGAAATGCTTATACTTCATTTTTTGTTTCCTCAGAAATTGTAAAGTGGAATATAAAAGATCTTAAAGTATTGGATAGAGCTCCTACATTTTATTCAGTGGGTCACCTTTGCGTTCCTGGTGGAAATACAGTCAAACCATGGGGAAAATATTTAATTGCTTATAATAAAATTACTAAAGATAGATATTTACCAACTGGTCCAGAGTTGACACAAAGTGCTCAATTATATGACATTAGTGGCGACAAGATGCAAATGATTTTAGATTTCCCTACTATTGGTGAACCACATTATGCTCAAGCAGCACCAGCAGATCTTATTAGAAATAATGGTCAATTAAAAATATATAAATTAGCAGATAATAAAAATCCTTACAAAACAAATGGTGAGCAAGAGTCAAAAGTAGTGAGAGAAGGCAATAAAGTACATGTGTATATGACGGCTATTCGATCTCATTTCTCACCAGATAATATAGAAGGAATTAAAATGGGGGATGATGTATATTTCCATATCACCAATCTTGAACAAGATTGGGATGTCCCTCATGGATTTGCAATTAAAGGTGCAAATAATGGCGAATTATTGATAATGCCAGGTGAAACCTGTACATTGAAATGGACACCAGATAAAATCGGAATATTCCCAATGTACTGTACTGATTTTTGTAGTGCATTACATCAAGAAATGCAAGGATACGTAAGAGTATCTCCAAGTGGGAGCAAAACTCCGCTTCAATTTTCGTTAGGAAAAAATAGCCCAAGCCTACCAGAATCCAATTAAAATAAATTCATATTGCAGGAATCGGGGAGTTGTGATATTACAGCTCCCCACTTTTCAATATTAGATAAAAATGAACAATTCATCTGATAATAAAATGCCTTTTCTTTCAAAGGTACTTGTTGCTATAGCTGGTATTTTCTTAGCAATTTCTATTTTCGTACCCATTTGGCAAATAGATTTGGATGCACCTCAATATCCTGAAGGACTTAACTTATTGATATACTCAGATCATTTAGGCGGAAATGTAGATATTATCAATGGGCTGAATCATTACATTGGCATGAAAACACTTCATAAAGAGGATTTTATTGAATTTACAGTTCTACCCTACTTAATCGGTTTTTTCTCTATTTTATTTATCTTAGTTGCATTGATTGGCAAAAAAAAATTTCTACATATAGCCTTAATCGCATTTATCTTGTTTGGAATAGTGGCTATGTACGATTTTTGGCGATGGGAATATAATTATGGTCATAATTTAGATCCAAACGCTGCAATTATAGTGCCTGGAATGGCATATCAACCACCATTGATTGGATTTAAACAACTATTAAATTTTGGAGCTTATTCTATTCCAGCTTTAGGTGGATGGTTATTTATCTCCAGTGGAGTTTTATTAGTTATTGCAACATATTTAGGATATAGAAAAAAAAGAAACTCTGCAATAACTACTAATGTTTTGTTGCTGATTTCAATTTTTGTAGGCATACAAGCCTGTAATATTACGAACCCTGAACCAATCTTAATCAATAAAGACAATTGTGCTCATTGCAAAATGACAATTTCAGACGAAAAATTTGGAACAGAATTAATCACAACTAAGGGCAGAATTTACAAATTTGATGATTTGAAATGTATGGTAATGTATGCTAATGAAAATCATTATACAGATGCAAAATTCTATGTTTCAGATTATGGTGGAAAACACAATTTGATCCCTGTGCAACAATTATATTTCATAAAAAGTCAGAAATTAAACAGCCCAATGGCGGGTAATATTGCAGCTTTTTATAATAAAGAAATGAAAGAATCCATTAAAACAAAATTTGAAGCAATTGATATTCAATGGTCTGATATTCAAAATAATAAGTAATGAAATATTTTTATTTTATTCTATTTATCCTTCCTGCATACCTATTTGGGTATAACATCCATATTGGGTCAGACTTTAAGTTGAAAGAGATAAAAAAAGGAATAGAATTGATAAATGATTATGATACATTATGGATTCATTCTGGAAAATATAGTGAGGGAAATATTTCAATACATAAATCAATTACATTAATTGGAGTTGACTTTCCAGTCCTTGATGGAGAATTCAAATATGAAATCTTCTCTATCTATGCAAATAATGTGAGTATTGAAGGTTTTAATATTATTAATTCTGGATATGCATCATTAGACGATCCTTGTGGAATAAAAATTTATAATGGAAGCAATGTCACCATCAAAAATAACATTCTTGAAAATAATTTTTTTGGTATTTATTTGCAATATTGCAAACACTGCTTAATCGTTGATAATCAGATCAAAACGAATAGAACAGAAGAACAACAAAATGGCAATGGGATTCATTGCTGGAAAAGTGATAGTTTGCAAATAATCCATAATGAAATATCGGGTCATCGAGATGGAATTTATTTTGAATTTGTAACGCATTCAGTTATTTGGAGAAATATTTCCACAGAAAATAAGCGATATGGCTTACATTTTATGTTTTCGAACGATGATGCATATATCACTAATCTATTTAAAAATAATGGAGCAGGTGTTGCTGTCATGTACACCAAAAATGTAGGAATGTTCAATAATACTTTTGAAGAAAATTGGGGAGATGCAGCCTATGGGTTATTATTCAAAGAAATATCAGATAGTTACTTAATTGGGAATAAATTCAAAAACAACACAACCGGAGTATTGATGGAAGGAACGAGTAGAATAAAAATTGAACACAATAGTTTTGTTTCCAACGGGTGGGCTTTGAAAATATCTGCAAGTTGCATGGACAATAGTTTTTCTCATAACAACTTTATTTCCAACACATTCGATGCTGCCACTAATGGAACATTGGTGTTAAATACCTTTAATGAAAACCATTGGGACAAATATGAAGGGTATGACTTGAATAAAGATGGGATAGGAGATACGCCATTCCATCCATTGAGTTTGTTTGCAGTGGTAGTAGAAAAAATGCCCTCAGCAATGTTGCTTTATAGAAGTTTTATGATCACATTATTGGATAAATCAGAAAGATTATTGCCGAGTATTACACCCGACAATTTCATAGATGCTGCCCCAAAAATGAAAAGCTATTTGTTATGATCGAAATAATACAGCTCAAGAAGTCATTTGGAAAATTAAATGTTTTGAAAGAAATCAATTTGAGTTTACATGACGGAGAAAGCTATGCTTTGATTGGTCCAAATGGCTGTGGGAAAACGACACTGATCAAATCGATATTGGGAATTGTCATTGCCAATAATGGAGATATTCGCATAAATCAAAAGTCAATTCTGAATCAATTTGACTACAGAAAATCAATTGGTTATATGCCACAAATAGGACATTATCCTAGCAATATGACAATTGGAAATATTATTGAAATGATTCGGGTAATTAGAGATACTGATGAAAAAATTGATGAAGAACTCTACTTTGCATTCAATCTACATCATTCATTAGATAAAAAAATGAGTACATTATCGGGTGGCACTACCCAAAAAGTAAGTGCTTTTTTGGCATTTATGTTCAATCCGAATTTGTTAATTTTGGATGAACCAACAGCAGGATTAGACCCAATTTCATCAGAAATATTAAAGGAAAAAATAATAAGAGAAAAAAATAATGGGAAAACATTTTTAATCACATCTCATATTCTAAGTGAGTTGGATGAAATGATATCACAATTAATCTATATGCAAGATGGTGCTGTACTTTTTCATTTGCCAGTGGATGAAATTCGAGAACAAACCCAAGAAAACAAGATTTCAAAAGCAATAGCTACGATGCTTAAAAATAAATTCTATGTTACGAATCATTAAATTCGTGATGTTGGACATCATCAAAAACAAAATTATACTGATATATACCATTTTGTTGAGTATTTTATCTTGGGGTATTTTTGCATTGGAAGACAGTAGTGGCAAAGGAATTCTCACATTACTCAATGTAATTTTGCTCAATGTACCATTGGTATCAATCATTTTTTCAACAATATATCTTTACAATAGTAGCGAATTTATCGAATTGTTGCTAAGCCAGCCTATCAAGAGAAGTCGAATTTGGGTAAGTTTTTATATAGGATTATTGGTTGCTCACTGGATTTCATATATAATTGGTGTGGCAGTGCCAATTCTGATTTTTAAATTCAGTGCTGTCGGAATGATCTTAATAATAGTAGGTATATTGATCAATGCAATATTTATTTCGTTGGCTTTCTTGAGCACAGCTATTACCAAAGATAAGGCTAAAGGAATTGGCATGTCGATTCTATTATGGTTGTTTTTTGCATTATTATTTGATGGAATTGTATTATTTCTACTATTCCAATTTTCAGAATATCCTATTGAAAAATTTATGGTGTTTATCGCAGCATTTAGCCCTATTGATTTGGCAAGGATATTAGTATTGCTCAATTTGGATGTATCCGCATTGATGGGTTATACGGGAGCTATATTCAAACAATATTTTGGTAGTCAATTAGGCATGATAGTCACCTTTTCATTATTGCTAATTTGGGCAATTATCCCATTTATGATTTCAAAAAGAATTTTTAATAAACTAGATTTATAAATTATTTAATATTATGATAATCAAAGAAATAGAAGAATTAATCACAAAGTCAGAAAAGCCAATAACTAAAAGTATAGCAAAAACTAATGCCTACAATTTAATTGGGATTGGGTTAAAAAATGGAGTTGAGCTTAAAGAGCATATTACAACAATACCAGCGAAATTAATAGTAATAAAAGGAACAATACAATATAAAACTGCAGATCAAATTATTACACTTCATCAATATGAATCCCATGATATTCCTATCAATGAAAAACATGCTGTAATAGCTATAGAAAATAGTCTATGTTTTTTATTAAAAGGCTAGAATATGGATGAAAAGAAAAGAGGCATTCAATCAAAAAAAGATATAGATTTAATTGTTCATAATTTTTACTCAAAATTAAGAGAAAATAAAAACCTAAATCAATATTTTATAACATTTACACCTGTGGAATGGAGTGATCATTATAAAAGAATGTCTAATTTTTGGGAAAACATCTTATTTCATCGAGGAAATTATGATGGTAATCCGATGGATGCTCACCAAAAAATAAATGAAAAAAACGAAATCGAATCTACATCTTATGATACTTGGATTCAACTTTTTTGCAAAAGTGTTGATGAATCTTTTGAAGGTAAAAATGCGGATAAAATGAAAGAAGTATCCAAACAAATTGCAACAATAATGCTTTCAAAAATAAATAAAAAAGCACCCTTTTGAGTTAAATAAAGGATGCTTCAAATAAGAAATTAAGCCAATATTATTTCGGAATTAACACTTCATTGATGACATGAATTACACCGTTAGATGTTGGTATTGAGGCAATTATTTCAGCATTTCCATTCACAAATGTCTTTCCATCTTTCTTAGAAATTGTGATTTTTCCTCCATTAACTTCTTCAAAAGTCTGACCATCTTGCAAATATTCTGCTTTAAGAGAACCTACATAAGTATGATAACCCAAAATATCTGTCAAAGCATCCTTTTTATCAGGCTTTAACAATCCATCTACTGTGCCAGCAGGTAATTTTTCAAAAGCTGCATTTGTAGGAGCAAACACTGTAAAAGGACCTGCATTACTTAGTGCATCTACTAATCCCGCTGCCTTAACAGCCGCCACCAATGTAGTGTGGTCTTTACTATTTACAGCCACTTGCACGATATTCGGGTTAGAGACATCATCTTTCACTCCCGATTGACCTACCATAGATGTTTCATTAGAAGTAGAGCTAGAAGATGCACTTTTTTCAGTGTTTTGATTGCAAGACAATATTAAAAATACGAACAAACTAAAATAAAAATTCCTTTTCATAATGCTTTAATTTTTGTACAAATTAATGAATATCAAATGAAATGATTTATGATTTGAATCATAAGAATATCAATTAATTAACTTATTTTCTCATCAAATAAATAACAAAAATTATTACTAAGGACTTGCTTTTCTTTTTTACACAAATAATACAATTTACAATTAACTTTTGAGTTGTTTTGAGAATATTCCTTTTAATATTAATAAAATTCCACTTAGCATTATAATAGAAATAATGAACAAAGTAATATTCATATATGGAATAGATGTATAACTAAATGATGCAACACCTTGAATCATTAAAACAAATTCATTCAAAATAATACCACCAACAAATATCAAAACACCATATAATACATACTTATTAAAATTTATTAAATTATTGCTAAGGATAAAAGCTATTAAAAAAATTGAGATGATTCCTAATAGAACTAAATGTAAATAAGCTATAACAATAGGTCGAAAACCAAAAGCTAGTTTACTCACTTCTGGCAAAGTAGAAAAAAGTTGTAATATTATTTTAACTGACATTGCCATAGCAACTAATACGAATAGATAATAAGATATATAATTTACTTTTGAATAAATTTTAGTTCTAATAGTAAATATTTTTTTCACAAACAAACCCCAACCTAAAGTTTGGGCGATTGTTCCTATTGCAGTAATTAGAAATAACCACAATGGAAGTTGAAGCCAAAGAGTAGATAAAAAGTAGGTAGGAATTAAACAGCCAACAATTAATATAAATGGAATACGGTCAGAAATTTTAATGTTTTGGGTAAATAAAAAACCTACAAAAAGACCAAAAATTGACAACAAAAACCATCCATTATATTGGAAATGCAAATAATAATATACAGCTGCCAAATACAATTTTTGGTCAATATGTTTTGACATCATCATATAGCCTAAATATCCTGTGCCGATTGATGAAATTAGATTAAAAATCAATGCTGATTTGAACCATTTTATTGCTGGATTATTTGTTTTTATATTATAAAAATACTTAAAAAATTGGATTGCAAAATAGAAATTTGACAACAAAGAACCAACAGAAAAAATTATAGAAACAGCACCATACCCTTGAACAAAAAAGGAAACCAACATACAGTATGCAAAAATTAAATTTGCAAGAATTGGCTTTTCGAATTTCTTAACATACTCATTATCAATAAATAAAAAAGTAATTAGTGAAAATATGGTATGACTAATCCAGCCAGCAAATGCGAAATGGGCATGAGCATGCTGGATATTTTTCTGATCAAAAAATGGAAATTCAAAACAAATTTTATAGCGCATTAACACTCCTAAAAGTGCAACAATAAATAAATTAAATAAGGAAATTTTTATATATAGATTTAATTTCATTAAAAATATATTTTATGATTATGGAACTCAATAGTTTGTTCTGCTTCCATTTTTTTTAAAGTTCGAATAACAGTTTCTACTCTCAATCCTAAAAAGTTTGCAAGCTCTTGTCGAGTAAAAGGAAAAAGAAATTTGCCTTCCAATTGATGATTATGTTTATAATTTTTTAAGAAACATAGAAGTCGGTGCTCTGGCGAATTGTTAATAATATCTCGCAAAGAATTCGCTTTTAGAAAAATTCTTTTTGACAAAAGTTGAATAATATTCATTTGTAATTCGGGATAGGAGATTAGAATTTTAAATAATGATTCTTTGGATAATTTTATGATAATTGACGTTTTGGTAGTGATAGCTGAAGCTGGATATTTTTCACAAATGAATAATGGTGGTTCACCAAAACTCTCACCTGCATGAAATATTCCTTGAGTATATTCCTTGCCTTCTTCATTTATATTGAACATCCTGACACTACCTTCTAATATTTGATAATAAAATCTTGCATTAGAACCCTCTGTGAATATAAATTCATTTTTCTTATAGATTTTTGAAACTCCTCCCCAAGTAATCAAAATATTTGGATCAATAAGCATTATATATAAGTTAAGATTGATTTACCATTTAGCAGAACTTCACAGAGCGAACGAATGGTATTATCTTTAAAAATTTGATATAATGATACTCTCAACCCTTCAAAAGAATGGTGCATTGGACATGGGTTTTCATTATTACATTCAGGTAGCCCTAAAATACATTCTTTAAAAATATTATTACCATCAATTGTTTCTACTATCTTATACATATTTGTATTGTATTGATTTTCTGTAAGATAGAATCCACCTTGAGGTCCTCTAACACTACTCAACAACCCATGTTTCACCAATACTTGTAGGGTTTTACCAATGGTATGTTCATTTTCTGCTATCTCTTTTGATATCAATTTTATTCCCACTTTTTCTCCAATAAAAGATTTTGAAGCGATCAACACCAGCGATTTAATTGCTATTTTACAAGCTTGACTAATTATCATATTCATAATTATTTTACAAAGATAATTAAAGTATTGAAATACTTTAATACTTTAATAAAAAATTTGCTTATGAACAGTACATTTTAACAAATAAATCGTTTTCTTTATGTAAAATTCAAATCAGATTTAGAATTATAATTATTACTAGCTAAAAATCAAAACTTTACGAATATGACTGACAACATTAAACGAAAAACTCCTATTTGGAAACTTCTACTTGGATTGTTTTTTATTATATTTTTAGTAACAGCAGTAATACTTGAATTGGTACTAAGATCCATCCATTATGGGGTAAAACCAGCTCTAACTCCACCATACGATACTGCACAAAAAGATGAATATTTTGGTTGGGTGATGAAACCAAATTATTCTTATTCTGGCACAAAAAGAGATAAAGCAGGTGTGGAGTATTCTTTAGAATTGAATTATAATCAAAATGGATTTAAAATTTTTGGAGATACAAAATCAAGTAAACCCAAAATATTCTTTATTGGTGATAGCTACACAGCTAGTGTCGAAACCTCAAACAATAATACATTTTATAAACTAATTGCTGATTCTCTTGATGCTGAAGTTTTCGCTTATGGTCATGCTGGGTATGGGAATCTTCAAGAATATATGGTGTTGGATAAATGGGTAGATATTATCAAACCTGATATTATTGTAATGGAAGTTTGTTCTAATGACTTCATTGATAATTATGCACCACTAGAAATAGAATGTGGCTATAAAGTAGGTGAAAGAAGACCTTATTTGGACATAAATAACAATATAACGTATTACCGACCCCTATCTTTTTTTCAAAAAGTGAAAGAAAAATCTAGATTTATTAACTGGTTTTCCACTAAAATTGAAAATAGTTGGTATAATATCACTAAAATAGAAAAAAGAGTTGGTGAATATTACATTAGTAGCGAAAGAACAAACTACGAGCCTTACAAGAATTCAATTGAAATTACTAGTTTGATACTCGATAAAATAAAGAATCGAATTCCTTCAAATACAAAATTTATAGCTTTTACAGCAGATTCTTTTCAACCAGCTATGGATGATTTCAAATATTTATTTGGGCTAAAACAATTATATTTCACTAAAAAACCAGTATCAAAAATTGATTATTATGAGTTCGAAAAATTAGGAAATGTCAGAGCATCTGATGGCTATCATTGGAATAATTTAGGACAACAACTCATTGCTTCTGGTTTGATTGAAGAGCTGAAACCAATGTTAAATGATTCATTGCCAAATAAATAACTCCAAACAATAAAGATGATTAAAATTTTAGGCATTTCAGCATTCTATCATGATTCAGCAGCTGCATTAGTTGTTGATGGAAAAATAGTTGCTGCAGCACAAGAAGAGCGATTTACAAGAGAAAAACATACCCCAGATTTTCCAGTCCAAGCTATTAAGTATTGCCTAGAAGAAGGTGGATTTCAAATCGATGAATTAGATGCAATTGTTTTCTATGACAAACCATTATTGAAATTCGAAAGGCTTTTAGAAACCTATTATGCATTTGCACCAAAGGGATTGATTTCATTTTTAAAAGCAATTCCAGTATGGATTAATGAAAAAATGTTTTTGAAAAAATTAATCTACGATGGACTAAGTGAAGTTGGAAAATATAACAAAAAGAAAATCAAACTTCTGTTTACTGATCATCATCTATCACATGCTGCAAGTGCATTTTTCCCATCTCCTTTTCAAAAGTCAGCTATCCTGACTATTGATGGTGTTGGAGAATGGAGTACTGCATCAATTGGTATTGGAGAGGCAAATCGGATTAAGATGCTGAAGGAAATGAATTTCCCTCATTCATTAGGCTTATTGTACAGTGCTTTTACCTATTATCTCGGCTTTACGGTTAATTCTGGTGAATATAAATTGATGGGATTAGCACCTTATGGTATCCATTCGGATGAAACCAAAAATTTCGTTCATTTAATCAAAAAAAATATTGTAGATATTAAAGAGGATGGCTCAATTTGGCTCGACCAAAGTTGGTTCAAATATGCAACTGGACTGACAATGGTAGATAATGCAAAGTGGGCTAGTTTATTTGGCTTTCCTATAAGAAATCCGGAGGATAAACTTACTCAAAAACATTGCAATTTAGCTTTAGCTATTCAGATTGTTACGGAAGAAATTGTACTTAAAATGGCAAAATATGCCAAAGAAATTACAGGTTGCAAAGATATTTGCTTGGCTGGAGGTGTTGCTTTGAATTGTGTGGCTAACGGAAAATTATTAAAAACGAATTTATTTGATAAAATATATATCCAGCCAGCTGCAGGAGATGCAGGTGGAGCTTTAGGGGCAGCTTTATCTATTTATTATCAGTATTTTGGGCAAGAAAGAACTCAAACTTCAGCTTCTGATGCAATGTTTGGTTCATATTTAGGACCATCTTATTCAGAAAAAGAAATAATGATGATGAATAAAAAACATAAGGCTATTTATCATCAATATTCTAATATGAACGATTTAAACCATTTGATAGCCAACCACTTATCGAATGGAAGTGTAGTCGGTTGGTTTCAAGGAAGAATGGAATTTGGACCCAGAGCATTAGGAAACAGGAGCATTTTAGGAGATGCTAGAAATCCAGAAATGCAAAAAAAATTAAATTTAAAAATTAAGTATAGAGAAGGATTCAGACCTTTTGCTCCATCTGTTTTATCCGAAAAAGTGAGTGAATATTTCGACTTGAAGGAAGATTCACCATATATGTTGTTAGTAGCTCCTGTCAACCAAAATAGACTAAAATCGCTACCAAGCAATTTTAATGAAATGGAGTTAATGGAAAGACTATATTGCTTGAGAAGTGATATTCAATCCGTTACACATTTGGATTTTTCTGCAAGAATCCAAACTGTTCATAAATATACTAATGAAAGGTATTATTCTTTAATAAAAAAATTTGAAGATTTAACTGGTTATGGGCTGTTGGTAAATACTAGTTTTAATGTAAGAGGTGAGCCTATTGTATGTACTCCAGACGATGCCTATAGGTGTTTTATGAGTACAGACATGGATTATTTAGTTATCAATGAATTCGTATATTCAAAGACAGAGCAGTTAGATTGGCAAAATAAAGATAAATGGATGGTGGCTTTCAAGCCAGATTAATTTTATATAAAAAAAGAAAAATGGATTTTTTAAAAGATTTATGGGCGTTTGTTAAAGAACGAAAAAAGTTCTGGTTAATACCGATTATCATAATATTATTGATGTTGGGTTTATTAATTGTATTTGGAGGAAGTAGTGCATTAGCTCCATTCATTTATACCTTATTCTAATGAAAAAGAAAACTTTAGATCCAGTGATGACCATACTCACCATTTGTGTTGGGTTTGTCGGATTGTATTTACTTTATAAAAAACCTTGGCTCATCCAAGCAGGTTTTATAGTGGGAGTTCTTGGGATTTTGTCTTCCTTTTTCAGAGAAAAAATCAATTTTCTTTGGCAAAAATTAATTGAAATATTGAGTAAAATAGTGCCAAATATTCTTTTGAGCATAGTTTTTTATATCTTTCTTTTTCCAATATCAGTATTAGCCAAAATCTTTTCAAAAAAAGACCCTTTGATGCTAAAGAATAATCATACCTCCACTTTCATTGACTCTGAAAAGGAATATACTAAAGCATATTTTGAAAAAACATGGTAGATAATGATGCTATAAAAATTAACATTAAAATATTTGTATCTTTTTAGAATATAACTTTTGCTCAATATTTAATTGAATTATATATGAACCATTTTGATTGATAAAAATGGGTTGTTGCTGATTGAAATTTCTAGCTATAAATATTTGATTCCCTAAAATATCATAAATCTGAATTAGATCAATTTGCTTTTCAGATTTTATATTTAATTCTCCATTACTTGGGTTCGGAAAGATTAAAATATTTTGAGATATTAATTCATCACTTTTTGTTAAATTACTTATTGGTCCTCTAACACACAAAACACTTAATTTTGCAGTTTTAAGATCATAAGTCGTAATCCCAAATTGAGTATCTAAATACCAAGATTTTGTTGGTTGGTTTGGCAATGAGGTTGATGACCAGTATTTATTTACACTATTTATTTCGAAAAAATTTGTATTGATACATGGATTTCCAATAGAAACATCAGCTAAAGATTGCAACTCTTTGATATTTGGCAATCGCCAATCTGTTTCATTTGCAAGTGATAATTGCTCTGCATTTATCAAAGCATCCTCCCAACCTAACATACTCTGATTGGGTGATTTTTGCCAAATTAATCCAAATAAACTGTCTGTAATTGTGCCATTCAGATTATCGTGAAATCTAGAACTAATTAATTGAACATTTTTCGTATTTCTTACCGCTCTAGCATGTATTTTTTTGGTACCACCAGCACTTAATGCTTCTGATTTTCTATGATTACCAATACCGCCACCAGCATTTGTTACCCAAACTTTTGAGGTATCATTAAACTGTAAATTTGAAGTCCACCAATATTCAGCTCCTGTTTTAGTGAAAAAAGTGGTATTGACAGCGGGGTTTGCATTTTGATGATTCAAGATGCTAAATGATTCATAAGTATTTGGCAAACGCCAATCTGAATAACCTCCTAATTTTAGTGTATCTATATAAATTTTAGCATTTTCAAAAGTTAATTCTCCAGAATCTCCTTGCTGCCACATCAATCCAGTTATAGTGTCTAAAATTGTTCCATTACCTAAATTTACATAATAGGGAGTATTTATATTATAATCGTTGTCTTCGCCGAAAGTTGTTGTATAACTAGTATTCTGACCAGTATCTGGCAGTTTTAATATTGTTTTGAGTACTTGTGCATTAGAACTCAGGTTAATAAATAAAAAATTAAATATCAATAATTTAATAAGAGTTCTAACTTTTCTATAATTCAATTTCATTTTTTTTTATTTAACTATTACAATTTTTTTTGTAATTATAAAATTTGATGATTTAATGGATAAATAATATATTCCTGAAACAAAATCATGAATATCAATTGGTTGCAATTCATTATTTGAGAAACTAAAGGCATACATAATTTGCCCAAATTGATTTGTCAATTGTATTTCTCCTTGGTTTACATTTCTATCCTTTATTTTATATTGAATAAAGTCATTTGTTGGATTTGGAAAAACTTCAATTTGATTTTCATCAAACAACTGATTTATTGCAGTAGTAGGACAAACTTGATAGCTATAAGATATATACCCATTTAATTTATTTGGTTTTTCATCTTTGGGAAGTATTGAATTAACAAAATCTACTTGAGTACATTCTGGGGCTACAGTAACTTTCAGATGACCAGATCCTTTTAGGCTTGTACCAGTATAATATTTTTCAGCAAAATCAGAATACCCGATGCTATAAGATGAGTCACTTGGCATTGGCACAGTATTATACACAATTCCATCTAATGTTTCGTATGAATACAAATGATCATGTCCTTGAAAAAGAATATTAACTTTATTATCAATCAAAAGCTGATGAATGGGTTTTCCCCAACCTG